>Ga0214164_1000038_pt1 | contig 93459 bp, 131 predicted proteins | sample TroBogepilimnion_13_FD_153003 | JGI IMG/M metagenome (GOLD analysis project Ga0214164, IMG submission 153003) | Freshwater microbial communities from Trout Bog Lake, WI - Practice 03JUN2009 epilimnion v4 | ecosystem: Environmental > Aquatic > Freshwater > Lake > Epilimnion/Euphotic zone ... | reverse complement strand
CCATTTGCAGTTCTTGCCTCTTGATTTGCAACTGCTTCGATAAACGTACTCATTATAACTTCCTTTCAGTCTAGGTTAAAAAATATTGCTGTTACTAAACTATCTATGTTGCAATTATAGTAGAATTAATGTCTGGTGTCAAGCATAAAATATAAATAAAAGTGCAGGCCACGATGCTCGTAACATCTGCCTGCTCTAACAGTTGTAAAGGAACTATCAGCACATGTATTTACAAAACAAATATACCAAATGTTATGAATTTATTATTAATAATGCAAGAAATAGGATACATGATCCTTCTGAGTATTACGAAACTCACCACATTTTGCCAAGATGTATGGGAGGATCGAACGAAAGATCAAATTTAATCAAATTAACTGCAAGAGAGCATTTTATTTGTCACATACTTCTTGTAAAAATGGTGAACGATACTGTCATAAGATCAAAATTGTCTTATGCAGCTTGGCAAATGACTATGATAAAAAATAGACCCCGTTATATCCCAACATCAAAACAATACGAATTTTTACGCAAACAACTATCTAAAAATACAAAAGGTATTCCCAAAACTGAAGAACACAAATTGGCAATGCGTAAACCAAAATCTAATACTGAACATATGAAGGGCGGTAAAGGGAGAACTCCCGGATTCACACAATCAGAAGAAGCAAAATTAAAGCTATCACTTAAAATGAAGGGCCGATTAGTAGGAGAGAAAAATCCATTTTACGGTAAAACTCATAGTGAAGAAAATCGTAAAAAGTGGAGTGAAATGTTCAAAGGAGTTCCCTTATCGCTTGAACACAAACGTAATATCGGTAATGGTTTAAAAGGAAAACCTACATGGAATAAAGGTATTCCTATGAGTGAGATAGCAAAACAAAAAGCAGGTATATCACTTGCGGGCAGAATAACCGTTAATAACGGATTAAAAAATAAACGAGTCAGACCCGAAGAGGTTGACTCGTTTATTGTGCAAGGATGGGTTAAGGGAAAATTAATTTAAAACAGGATGTTGTGACATAAAAGACCGGGAGTCGAACCCACTGTCACTGTCCCCTACTGGACTGGCCCGCTAGGTTTGGCAGCGAAATTTGATTGCCGTAATCATCCTAAAACATCAATCTCTGGTGGGAGTGACGATTCTTCACCCACTCTTTTACCCACTCACGAGCGCCACTATCATGAGTCTTTATGGCCTTGTTAGGTAATGTGCTACTTATTGATCGTTTAACTACACTACAGAGAAAATTTGACTGAATTGTTTCGATAATGATTTAGAATATGTTGAAAAATCTTCGTACATAACTGGAATGCTGTAAAGTTTTTTACATTCATAAACAGTCATATCTCCTGTTACGACATCAATTCCGTAGAATTTTTTAACTCCTGCAACAAATTCTTTTCGATCAATCCATTCAAAATTGAGGGTTTTATTTTTACAAATATATTTTACTATTCGATCAATATTCCATGCACCCGGAATGACACCTAGCATTCCTCCTATATCAATGCCGTCTACAATAAACCAATCATGAATTAGTGAGGCTTCGATGGGCCTATCGAGCACATTCAAAAGACGAACCATTTGCCATGGGTGTAAGAATTGTTGAATTTGACCAAACTGAAAAGTGGAATTGTTATTAATTTTTTTCTTGATTTTAATTTCAAGATCACCGCGTATAGATGACCAATCACCCAACGCAACATCCATATTTTCAAAAGTCACTTTGAGGTCACTTATATTCATAAAAATTCCTCGCTATTTGAAATAATTCTTATATAGAAAAAACTTATAATGGTTTTATTGATAACAATGAATTACGATCCATGCGCTGTTTTTCGCGTAATGTTTCGCGGTCAATTGCATGTTCCGAGACTTCTTCGACGGTCTAAAAGTTACCATCTTCCATTTCAACTCTTGCGCCTAACTTAGCGCCACGATCTTCGATCCAGCCAACTGTGTTGGTATTTTCAAGGGTGAGTTTACATTGTCGATACATCATATTTCTAATTCCTTTTAAACAGGATGCCTTTTTTGCTTTTTTTGATTACAAGTCAAATGCATAAAGGTTTGCTGAAAGCATCCTTAAACTTTAATTACGTAAACGTCTTTAGTGCCTTAATATCGTCACCGATGTTGTCTTCACTAATAGGACCAAGACCAAGACAAGTCGTGGTTGGCTCCGTGAATACAGTGAATGCTGCATCAGTTACAAGATGCGTACCGCAGATGTTCTTATACTTTTCCTGGATGGCCCGAAGCTCATCTACAGTATCTACGATAAGAGTAATCTTATAAGCACGATCGCTATTCGCATAATCATGCGCCTGGTCGATTTTAGATTTCATGATCTCAAGCCGTTCAATGTTTTCTGCATCAGCCTCGACAATGTTATTTTGATCCCACCAAGGACCACTATATGGAGTGATAGCATCCCAAAATGCATGAAGCGCCGCGTGTCCTGCTTGTGTACACATTTTACCACGGATACCGTTCATTTTATCAATACTTTCTTTAGCAAAAATAATATAGATTTTATGTCTCATTTGATATCCCTTTTCTTTGCTTCTCTTGCTTTTGCGGCTAATTTCATTTTTTCTATCGTCTCCGGAGAAAATTTTCTACCGGTCATTTTTTCACTAATCTGATTGCGTTGTTCGGTAGATATTATTTTTCCTTTATGTGCCGCCCCAATTTTTTTTCGATGTTCGGCAGATTTTTCTTTTCCAGTGAGTGAATTTGATATTTTTAATTTGTGATCTTCGGACTTTTCTTTTCCAGAAAGAGCATCTGATATTTTTTTTCGATATTCTTCAGAATATATTTTTTGTTTACTTTTATCCCCGATTTGGCGTTTCGTTACTTCTGAATGGGATTTTCCATAGAATCCATTATCTTCACCAAATAGCCTAGGACCTGCATCGCCGCCTTCAGAAACATTTAATAAAATTCCTTTTTTATCTCCATAATGTTTGCGTCCAAATTTTTTGATCAACTCAATCTCTAACAGAAATGCATCTTCTCTAGAAAGATTATTTTGCCATATCTTGATATATGGTTTAAACCCTAACAATTTAAGTTTTCTTATTTTTCTGAATTTAAGTCTATTACATGTTGTGTTTTCGGTTTCGAGATAATGATCATAACACCGATTACCTGAACCCATGCCGACATAAAACGGAAGATAAAAATTTGTAGGATCGAGTAGTAAATAGACGTAAAAGATGTTTTCCATAATGTTATTTATCAAAAACAGTTTACTTACACGCTTATTGATTACCACGAATGCCGTTCATCTTCTCTACGCTTTCGCGGGCAAAGATGCAGTACATTTTAATCTTCATCATCTTGATCCTCTAAGTAGTATTCCTTGAGAGCGTCATAATCAATATGACCTTCGTCATCGAGATATTTGACAACTTTACGAGCGTCAAACATATTCATGCCACAATTTGACACTAGGTCAATTGTAAGACTGTGATACACATTGTTGGAATTCATACAACTACTTTCTAAGATGGAGCGCCGGGCGTGATTCGAACACGCGGTGTTACTGCTTTGCAAACAGTTGCATTGGGCCTCTCTGCCACCGACGCACTATTAAAATTCTGGCGGAGCGTGAGGGATTCGAACCCTCGGTACCGGTTAAGGTACGTCTCGTTAGCAATGAGGTGGTTTCAGCCGCTCACCCAACGCTCCGTGTTTGTTGTTGCAATTATAGCAATATTTATCGTTATAGTCAACTAACTATTTTAGTTTTTCTTTCACAATTGGATGTGTCTTTGTGTAATCCGGATGTACCCTATCTTTAGATGAAATACCAGAAAGGTCAACAAATGAATCATTATATATCTCTACAACCCGTTTAATGGCAGTAGCAGCTTCGCGATTATAGGGTAGAATCCATATTACCTTTTTAGACTTAAGAGATCGGCGTAGCTTAAACGCATTCTCATAATTGTGAGGATTGTTAGGCCAATTAGACCCCATTGAGATAACTGTGTACGCATCTCCGCCTTTACCGATAAAATGCTTGACGATATAATCTGTGTCGGCACCGATCTTGGCATGAATTGCACATTTTGTATCTAATTGATGTAGTCCAACAGCGATACTATCACCAATATATACACAATCACTCATTATTACCTCCGCATACGAGCAATATCTTCTGCATCGCTTTGCTCAAAAATTGGGACCATGTTCGATTTATGCATAGTGCCGATACCCAGCAGTTTGCGTTCTCCAGAATAGGCCATTGCAGGCTTAGCAAAACCATTACCTACACCGTTACTGCTATGAACATCGGGACTTTTGCGAGTATAAACACCGGGATTGAGTGGATCTTTTACAACTTTAGCTTTGTAGCTACTCTTTCCCTGTTTATATGCAACATATTCCTCTAGGGTTTTTTCTTTACTGCCGACTCTACGCATGAGTTTATTATACTCGCGGAATTCAGCGGCAAATTTTGAGTTGAGAACAGTATCCTTGTTCTTCTTACGACGATTGTAAGTAGTTGTGGTCAAATGTGGACCGACTAAATGCATACTCATCTGATAACTTTCTTAATAATGGCGCTCACGGCAGGACTCGAACCTGCACTTACCCGATTAGAAGTCGGGGGCCTTATCCAGTTAGACGACGTGAGCTTATATTGTTAATCTTGATAGGGATCCTCGTAGCCTGACAAATCCAAAGGTTCTTCTAGACCACGAATTGCTTTATAACCACGGTATAGACCTACTGCTACCAGTCCAGTGAAACCAAATACTGCAAAAAATGCAATAGCTGGTACCCAATTACTGGCATGTCCGTGCATTGTCTCCTTGATCCTCTTCATGTTCATGCCCTTTGTAAATGCTAGTTTGATCGTTAGTATAGTGTAAAATCTGTTGTTTGTCAACGGTGTTTGAGGATATTTATTTCCTATTCAAAAACATAGACAGGCTAAATCTAAACTTTGGTGCAATAATAGACTGCGGACGCATGGTATGAGGAATGTTCCCGTCAAACAATATCAGCCTACCCGGAGTGTACGGTGAAGTGTATTTGATATCACGAAGATTATCTGAATAAAATTGTGTTTCACCGTGCCATCCTTCTTTCCACTCTAAGTTTACATAGTATAGAAGAACTTTTTCTTCAGGATGGGTATGTGTATAGTACACATCACTAGGTGTTGTTAGATTTAATATGGACTTTGTTAATTCATAATTTTCTAGAATATGGCTAGCTGGTGAATTTCTTATGCTGGCTAAGATGCTTAGGCTTTCTACATATTCAGTAGACCAAGGAGAAAAGAATGACAGATTATGTGAATGTCTCTCTGGTACTGACGTGCAAGTCCAGTCTAGCAACGAAAAGCTGGAATTTAAGGCAGAATTAAAAGTATTCAGTCTCACAGACAGCGGAAAAACATCATCATGTATTTCAATGGTATGAGTACCTGTCATCTGCTATCCCTTATAAATGCTAGTTTGACCGTTATTATAATATAAAATCTGTTGTTTGTCAATGGCCTTTGTCAAACATTCATCGCAGACGGTAATCTCGATGAGTTCACTATAATCCATGGTATCAAAGAAAGTTGATCCATAATGGCCATTGGTATTAAACACTGTGGCTTTATAGGGTTGATTGTGTTTACAACCACGATATGCTTCTTCGGGTTGATACCCACATACGATACAAGATAGCAATTTAGCTGTCATAGATCTAATCCTACCTTTCCTTTGTAACGAATAGTGGGTTCATCGGATTCTTCGTAGCGAGAATAACCAATCATTTCGCCGTCCTCGGCGTCAATGTACGGATCAATCCAATCGAGGAATAGGTTAATTTCGTTATCATAGTTCTTAAAGTCACTACGATTGATAAATGACCAGCTCTTACCGATTTTGTCATACTCTAGTAGACTAGATGCAATTGGCGTAAAATAGTAACTGGACGAACGAAGCATATAATTCCACCGCCCAGTTTCGAACAAGGGATGGCTAGGCAAATCGACAATTTCGGGAACATCCAAATCCTCAGCAATCATTAGCTTTAACACATTAATCACCTTTGGGTCATCGACAATGCGAGTCGAAACAACAAGTTCAGTATACATTCCCATAATACTTTTCCTTAAAAAGTGGTGCGCCCGGAGGGACTTGAACCCCCAACCTATCCGTTCAGATTTGTGTAGTTTTCACTACTCTCTGGACTATATCATTACCCTCGTCATTACACGTTAGGGTATGGGGCGTTATTGAGAGATTATTGAGAAGGCTTCTCACTCTCTAGTCTCTGCACCTTCTGGTCTACTTTAATGCCTATTCGACCAGCTTGGCTCAGGATTGCCTTGGACTTTCGTCTTTAGGTTTCCCTGAATTAACCCCATTTGCAATAATATGTTTCCATATTATGTCACCCTTCGATGAGCGGACAGCTCTGACCAATTGAGCTACAAGCGCATTTGTTAATTTCTTCTTGCACATTATATGCATTATCGTTGATCATGTCAACTTCTTTTTTCTTAATTACCAAGATAGGTTTATCAGAATATTTCCATTTAGCTCTGTCTCGATCAGTTTCGTAACCTTTAACTTCGATATAGATGTTATCTGCTTCGATTAAGAAATCTGGAAAATATAAATGCCATGAATCATTCCACAAATAAGGAATCGGTTTAATTCCTTTCCTAGTCCATTTTATACCATGCAGGTCTAGATACTGTGCAACTATATATTCCCAAGTACTGTTAAATCTAACTCCATTAACTTCGAAATGTTTAGATCTACCGACTATATTTTTGTCGGAGTACGATTCTGGATGATCTAATACCGCTTGTTTCATTCTTAGAGATTGTTTTTCTCTATATTCCGGAGTTCTTTGATTTTTAATAGCAGTTTCGGATAGTTTCTTTCGAGTTTCTTCAGATAACGGTGGTTGAGACAGTCTTATTTTACTCTGTTTCTGTTTATATTCGTCAGTTTCCCAAAAACCTGGGATCCTATTTGGATTTTGAGAGCAACTTTTTGAGTGTACAGTTACTCTGCTTTTTACAGTAAATGCTCTATTACAATATTCACAATTCATAAAATTTCTCTTGTAGTATTTATAAATTGTAATTAAAAGAGCGGTTAGCTTTGGTGCTTCTGACTGGATTTGAACCAGTGGCCTATTTCTTAGGAGGAAATCGCTCTATCCTGCTGAGCTACAGAAGCGTAAGTGGTGCTCCGTAACAGAATCGAACTGTTGACCGCGGGTTACGAATCCGCTGTTTTACCACTAGAACTAACAGAGCATGGTGCGGGCTACCGGACTCGAACCGGTACGGAACTAAATCCACGAGATTTTAAGTCTCGCGCGGCTTACCAATTTCGCCACGCCCGCATGTACTCATATTTATTTGGCGGAAGCGGTGAGATTCGAACTCACGGATCTCACAAAGTATATGGCGGAGTGTGATAGCATCGAACTATATACCTGAAGGTATCTACTGCTTTCGAAACAGCGTGAGGAGCCAACCTCAGCACACTCCGTCTAGTCATAAAGATTAATAAATTGTTTCCCATAGTTAGTAGTGACATAATCCAATATAGGTCTCATTTCTTTTTCATAAAGAACGATAATATCAGGATTTTGTGATAGTTTTGCTTCCCATTGGGGTGTGATCCATCCCTTAATTTCTACTAATTTAGAATCAACAATAAAATCTGGTGTATAACTTTTGATTTGATCTTCAAAGATATATGATCGTTTTTCAGTGTTTCTTTTAATGTCAATTTTGTGATCTAAACAATATATCACATAAGCAAGTTCCCAGCTACTATCGCACCAAAATCCTTTATATCGACCAGATTTACCTCGGCCACTACCGCGTTTATAACCACCATTTCCTTGGGTTTTCGCCCAAATACTTCGTTGCTTTCGTTCTTTATCTGTCCATAATCGTCCCGGCCTGCCTATTTTTGATATAGATAAAGATTCAGCGCCTTTTAATACCCTTCTATCGGAATCTTTAGTCAATCCCTTATTCCAAGGTATTACTCCCTTTTTAGCACCGGCGTTTGGTGATATTTTTCGTTGCACACGCGAGGGATTTAATTTGCAATATGGCCAATGACCACCTAGTGCACCACTATTACTGAACGTTCTATTACAAAATTTACATAGTATCATGCAGGTATTTATACAAAATAATCGAATGCAGTGCAATCAGCCGGGCTCTGCCACGCTTCCTAAATTTGGTGCCCAGGACTGGACTCGAACCAGCACGGACGTTAGTCCACTAGCCCCTCAAGCTAGCGCGGCTACCATTACACCACCTGGGCAATTAAGTAAGTAAATATTTTAGGGCCTTTGCATCCCACCAGGCATTGTGTTGCACAGCACCATCTAGCGTAGTAGGATATGCGTTAACACGAACCATGTGGAACGTTACCTGCGGAATGTTAATCATCATTCCTGGACCAGTTATGATAGCTTGACAAAAATAACGAATGTCATCGGGCCAATCCGTAATGATAACCGGAGCAGGATCTCCTGCAAGGAACTGCGCAATTTGCCTTGCGCCTGATTCCTGATCAACAGTGTATGCCATTCCTGGCAATGGGTTAGGTATGTTCCAGATAATCGGAACTACATTTTCTTTGACCCATGGACCGTATTCTTCAAGTTCGGGATAGACTAGATAAATGCTTTCATTGTCCTCGCTTACAAGCGCAAGACTAATTAGGTCTCCGCCAAACTCGTTGAATTCGCAATCTAAATAATACTGCACTAATAAATCCTTAAAATGGCGGAGTCGGAGGGATTCGAACCCTCGGTACCCTTACAGGCACAACACCTTTCCAGGGTGTCACAATCGGCCACTCTGTCACGACTCCATTAATCTTGTACAATTATAACACGCTTTGTCTTTTTACGCAACCAGAATTCACCGGGTGCAATTGGTTTGTGCCAACCATTCTTTTTAGCTTCTGATACACTTTCAAAAAGTCCAAATTTGACTAGAATATAAGAAATCATATTTTCATGATTTTCAAGTTTGCCTGTCGTTTCCCATAGGCCTCGAACATTTCGTCTGAGTTCTCGCGTTTCAATTACAAAAACATCAGCAAACGGTACAGGCTTGCCATCTTCTGTAAAAGATTCCCACCATCCACAATCTACGGCAAACTGTTGAAACTCAAGATTTTTTGCTCGAAGTCTTGCCATAAAATCTTCATGCGTTTCCACAACGATTCTCCTTTAAAAAGAATTAGTAACCTTCCCAGGGTTGAACCTTGCCGTATGGATTTTTGATTCCGTACTCTTTGAAATCATAATCACAAAGAGCACGGTCTCTATTACGTTTGCCTGCACCGCTGTTCTTCTTGGCAGGAGCATTTGCACACCAACCTGCACGAGCATGAGTTTGACCAGGAATAGGAAGACCAAGTGCTTCCGCGTGGCGAATTTCCTTCAAACGACGGCTTCGCCACTCATTATTACTGAAATCAAAATCCGTGGGTTTTACTTTACGACCCCAATCGTCGCGGATAATCCAATCGTAATAAACAGGATCATTGCGGCGATTCCAGTTCCGAGGAGTGCTGGGATGAGGATTACGAGCACCGTAATCATACCAGAACCAGTACTTGACCCAGGTTTCGCCCCACCAGCCGTTCTTCTTGACAAAAGCGCGAACTTCTTCAAAAGAATAAAGCATGATGGTTTTGCCATCCTTGTTGATGGCAGTGAGTGGGTATTTGTATTCCATGTTATATCTCCTATGCTAGAATAGCTTAGAAAATATCGGACTCCATGTAATTCATAACAACCTCCTTTGTTGCCTACATTCTATAAGAATACAGGCACAGTGTCAACAACTAAATTAATCTAATACCTGTTCCACTAGCGGTTTATCATATAAACCATATGTCACTCTGTATCTTCGGCCGGCGTGTTCATAAAAGTAAGTATGCGTTCGTTGATTATTTGAATCAGCATAATGTCCTACTAATGTAAGAATAACCAACATCTGCTCTGCTTCTTTGCCTTCAAGCTCGCGAGTTTCTGGACCGTGAATCTGTCTGATCCACTCCTTTAACTTTTCGGGCGACCACTTCATGCGCTCTTCGGTCTGCCTGCGCATAGCTTCAATGATTGCAAGATATTTGTCAGGCATATCGGCCTCTAAAAATGGTGCGTAGTACTGGGATTGAACCAGTGACCTCTTCGATGTCAACGAAGTGCTACTACCGCTGAGCTAACCACGCATTAAAATTGGCGGACCCGACTGGATTTTCACCAGTATCTCTGTTGTTCATCGGCATCGAGGTTATCCGGAAATCTCGTTGTCGGTATCTGGCGCTTTGATTACTTCCGTCGAAGGTTTTAAGCTACAGGCCCATAAACTGGTGGGGGCGGTCGGACTCGAACCGACACGGAACTAAATCCAAAAGTTTTTGAGACTTTCGCGGCTTACCATTACGCCACGCCCCCGTGTATTATTCCATATAAGTTGTTACAAACCATCCTTTAATATCAGGATAATGTGTAACATATTTCAGTCCATCACGTTCTTCTACTTCATGTCCCAACTTTGTAAAAAAGAGACTAAGTTTGGGTCTATTGTCAACTGGCATTCTACCAATAATTTGACCAATGGAATAGATATCATTATATTTTTTAAACAATGCCATAAATTCCATAGTTTTGAAATCTCTGGTCTGATTATATAATTCTGTCCATTCCATTGTCAAATCTTTCAAATATTCAAGTGTTTCTTGGCGTTTGCAATATACTGTTTGATCCGCTCTGCGCCAACTGGATTCATCGAGTGAACGACAAATTCAGGAAATGCCAAATTTCGATCAGCGCAGTAGTCTACTAGCCATTTTGCACAATCATAACCGGTTTTTTCAGCACCGTAATCTACTTCAACCAGATTATCTGCTACAGCAAATGCAAGTTGCCCAGTGCTGTTCAGTTGTGCATCACGAAAGCCGGCAACATAGTGTTCATCAGCAAGATCGTGGTCAAAAGACACAAATCTGGGAACGCCATGTGTTTCGATAGTTTCCACAAACTCGCCGTAGTTACGAACTACTTCATATACAGCGCCAGGAAGGTTAACCCATGTAACATGTCCTGGCAATCTTTCATCGTCTAAGAACAGGTGGTACATAATGTTATCCTTTATAATGGAGGAAGCGCAGGGATTCGAACCCTGGGTACCTTGCGGTACTTCTGATTTCAAGTCAGATGCAATCGGCCTCTCTGCCACGCTTCCGTTATTTTAGAAATTTAATCCGAATGTAAAACTAGTGATGTTGTTTTCTTTAACATCCTTAGTATACAGATTTTGTACACCTACTGCAACCTTATTATTGAGATTATACACGATTGCACTTTGATTTTTGTAGTAGTCGATGTTGCTTTTCTCAAAGAGAAACTTATTGTACGCAGTAACTGGACCGTTACTATATCGAATCCAAACGCTGTCACGGCCTACCAAATAACTACCAAAGTCGGTCTTTCGATATCCTCCAGTTAGCTCGTTGCTAACTTTAAGGTGATCAGTGCGAATTAATTTATAACCCCAACCTACCGCAGCAATTTCAGTGTTTTGCCATGGACGAAACTGATTATAATCATAACGAACATCGGCAATCAAGTAGTTTTTGGAGTTTAGGGCATAATTTCTTTTAGCCTCAACTCCGCCTATATTAACTGTGGCAACGCTTTTGCTTTGCTGATAGTTATAATTGACGTCGTAGACACCTTGCCAACCTCCTGACTGAGTCGTTAATTCTCCGTCAATGTTAGCAGTGGCGTTCCCATGATCGGTGAACATTCCTCCTAGTGTTAAGTTGGCATGAGAACCATCAACCGACTGTGCGTGTGCAGATGCAGTAAATGCTAAACTTAAAAATAATGCAGCGATCTTTTTCATAAAAAACTCGTTTATTAATTACAGTGTTATTATATTAAAATTGTTGTGTCTAGTCAAGATCTATTTTGGCCAATTTAGCACACCTAAAATCTGTGCAACCGCTTTATATTTCTCATGACGATCTTGTAATTTGTCCAAACCCGAGTTAATAGGTTTAGTGACAGCCCGTGTATCGTTGTAGTCATGTATTTTTGGATGCACCCGATGTTGCCAATACCAAATTGCAACTTTTGCTGCAACATCTGGTCTTTCTACTAGTTCGGGATGTTGTTCCAATGGCAAGCCCAATGCTTCGCCTGCTCTTTTATAATTATCTCTACCAGTTAGCTGAATAAACCCGCGGCCTGCATATCTAGCACCGTCTCCGGGTTTTACATTACCTAATAATTTAGCCTTACCTGGATGAAATCGGATATCATATTTTTTGAAATCTAATCGTCCACCGAGTTCTTTAAGTGAACTAAAGTTTGAAGTTTCATGAGCGCATTGTGCTAAAAACTGGGCTAGTTCTCTACCCTTCATTCCTGCACTTCGAGCAGCACTTGTTATTGCAACTCCTACAGGAGTTTTAAGTAATCCCATCATTTGATTGACTACTTCTGGATCGGCTTTTTGTTGATGAGCCTTTTTGTGCTGCTCGGAAGAATCCTGAGGTATTTCAAAACTTGTTACAGGTTTGCCTTCTGGTTCTCGACTGAGCATATGAGCACCTGTTGCTAGCGCAGCAGCGCCTCCTACAGCAAGTGCTCCTTTCTTAGCCCAATCGGGCACAGCCTCATCAATTTGTTCGTTTAACAGTTCTTCAATACGCATCTTGTATTTATTTAAAAATAACTATCAAGTGATAGCGTGAGTCTTCTTGTGTTTGAGACTTTTCTTGAGGGCTTTCATCCAAAGGTCTTTTTCCGCTTCTTTATCTTTACGAGCGATTGCAGCATACAATTCATGTATAATTGTGTTGACTTTCATTGGGTAAACTCCTAGACTAAAATTTGGTAGCAGTAGTAAGACTCGAACTTACGACCTATCCCGTATGAAGGGAGTGCTCTAACCAACTGAGCTATACTGCCATGTTTGGTGCTGTATGACGGAATCGAACCGCCGACATCCTGATTACTAAACAGGTACTCTACCGACTGAGTTAATACAGCATAATTTGGTGGGCCCGGAGAGACTCGAACTCCCGACATCCTGTTTCGAAGACAGGCGCTCTATCCAACTGAGCTACGAACCCATTAATTAATAATATATTTTCCATTAATAACTGAAACATCGAGTTCACGATGAGTTGTTTCAAATCTATCGTAACCTACCTTCAATTCCTGCCAAAATGACCAATTTGCATCTTGATCATGCTGATGATCTTTTATATGCGTATCTGTCATTCTAAATGGAAGTATCTGAAGTTGAACACGGTGTTGTCCAGCTTTAAAACTTTCACGAACTGCATTAAACAGTTCTTGTACAGGTCCATTTTCTATAGCAAAACACCCTGCACTGCCGCACCCACCATGAATCTCAACATAATTGCCGGTTCTGTGATGGTCTTTGTCAAACAAATTAGGATAACCTGTGTCGATGGCTAGGAAACGACGACTGTGATAGTTTAATTGTCGTTCGTAGACTTCGTAAAATCCTTCTGGACTTTTAAAATCACCTGCTCGAAGTTTTGGACCAAGTCCTCGACCTTCTTTACAGATAACAAAGGTATGTATTAAAACAAACTGACCCTGCCGATCTAAACGCCATAGTTCTAATTGATGTTCTTCTTTAAAAATACGCAATAACACAGGCGCAGTGGCAGCAGCACCGCTGACCTCGGATTTCTCAACAAGGTATGCAGCCTGCGGAGCAACTCCGCTCGATACACGATGTACACTATGGTGCCGGTGTACATGACGATGTCTAGCATGAGCTTGTGCAACATTGCTTAATGCAAGCACTAGCCCAAAACTTATAATTGCTTTTTTTAACATCTTTTATTTACTATATTGTTGATACGCTTCGTCGACTATAAAACACGCTTTATCGCATTTTTAAAGAATGGTGCGCGAAGGAGGAATTGAACCTCCGACCCCAGACTTATCAGGTCTGTGCTCTAACCATCTGAGCTACACGCGCATTAGATTAATTAAGTATACCAGTTACCCAATTTTCAGCAGTGTCTTCTGCATAATACAGTGAATGAGCACCGACATCGATGAGTTTTACAGGATGACCCTGCACATAACATTCGACTTTTAGTCCGTCACTGTCTTCATAGATATGAGCACTGCGATCTTGATGATTCTTGTCACCTGTGTACTCTGTAATTATTTTCATAATAATCCTATGTTTTGGATGCCCCCCTTGGGCTCGAACCAAGATTGACGGATTCAAAGTCCGCTCTCTTACCATTAGAGGAAGGGGCAATGTAAATTGTTTTCGTATTATACACGGTGTTGACTATGATGTCAACTGAAAAATTTGGATGCTCTCCCAGGGGTCGAACCTGGAACCTTCTGAGTCAGAGTCAGACGTGCTGCCAATTGCACCAGAGAGCAATAAACAGGATTGTATTTTTTGGACGGGAATCGAACCCGCTCAGTTTGCTTTGAATGCAAATGCTCTACCGATGAGCTACCATAAGGTTTTTTGCTGAAACAATCCCTAAAACTTAAAATATAACAGAGTGTATTGTTCTTACGTGCTCTACCAAGCTGAGCTATCTCCCCGCAGTTGGTGGGGAGAGTTGGATTCGAACCAACGACACCGTCCGTTTCAAGGAATGAATAATATTGCTGAAAACACTCTAAAACTTATTTTTTACAAACTCGACCTTTATACCATCCTTGTGGTATATCCTCATTTGTACGAACTTTTTTATTTGTTTTTCCGTCTGTAATCCACATTGTTCCAAATTGTGAATTATTAACACCTTGCTGATGCTTAATTTTAACAAACGAGTTTTTTCTTTTTGTAATTGATTCTGGAGATTTTGCTTTTTCTAATATTTCTAAATAATCTGGTCTGTTATGAAATTTAATAAATGGAATATCTCCACTTGCATGGAGTTTTTTCATTCTTTCAGAATTTGCTAGTTTATTATGAGGAAGCTGACCGGGATTAGAAACACCATATTTTTCCATAATTGATTTGTCGGCCTTTTTTCTACCTACCTGATGTAGGTCTCGCATTATATGCTCTTTAGGTATAAGTCCGGCTAATGCCTGCCATGCTACTTTATCTTCAGTTTTACCATATTTTTCGTAAAGTATCCGATGTGCTTCGGCATGTTCTTCAATAGTGAGTTCAACAAGATTGCTAGGATCATCTGTTCCTCCTGCATGTCTTGGAATAATGTGATGTTTATGTTTCATATGCGTTGTTATAAAATTTGGAGCAGGCGAAGGGGGTCGAACCCTCGACATCTTCGTTGGCAACGAAGTGCTCTACCACTGAGCTACGCCTGCATTAAAATTTTGGAGCGGATAGCCGGCATCGAACCGGTCCTCTTCAGCTTGGAAGGCTGAGGCACATCCCCTATACCATATCCGCGTTAATAATATTTAGTTTACTCGCCAATACCATATCTTTGATTTGAACGAGTCGGTTTTTACATGCTTCACATACGCTACTACAAGACGCTAACGCAACTCAATCGTGCCTCTCCTTGTAGATCATAGCATCGACATGCCGGGCTACACCGAAAACCGGTAATATGGTGCCTAGAGATGGAATCGAACCACCGACACGCTGGGCTTCAACCAACTGCTCTACCCCTGAGCTACCTAGGCATTAACTGGAGGACCCGCTCGGACTTGAACCGAGAACTTACCGCTTAAAAGGCGGTTACTCTGACCTATTGAGTTACGGGTCCATAAGACTCTCAATATCGGCTGCAACCTTAATCTAAATTAAGGATTTTAACTCGTTAAAAATGGTGCGCCCGACCGGACTTGAACCGATAACCGTTCCCTAATCTGGGGATCATGAGGTATAAGCTCACCGCTCTACCATTGAGCTACGGGCGCATTAAAATTAAAATTTTTCCGATACAATGAACTCTCGGATAACTGAAGGAGTCATTGAGACTCCAGGAACAGTCATCAAAATACCATCGTGATATACTGGTTCATTGCAACAATCACAGTGTACTACAATATCAACAGGTTTGTCAAGATGTTCATTCGAAACACGCTTTGTTTTGCGTGTTTCAAGATTGCGAATCTCGGTAACAGACTTCCCACGAAACCAAGAATAGTCAACATTGTTGACCGTAATCAAACGTGAACCTTTGCGCTTCTGTACCATCTGTTTTTCCTTTGTTGCTTGTAATTTCTAAACAGGTTGCTTTGTGCTTCACCGGGGCCACCCCACACACCGAATCGAACGGTCCAGAGCCTTGTTTCAAAAAAGAAATAATTTATTGCAGAAGTCAACCTTAAACTTAAAAAACTTTCAAACATGAATCAAATCGCAATACATCTGAGTGTGTAACCATTTGATGGAATTGATTGCGTATTTGATTTTGATTAACTGTATCGTATATGATCTTCCAAGTGTTGGACCTTACGGGAACAACAGAAATTTCTAGTTCTATTCCTGGTTCTACCTGTGTGGTTTTTTCTACCTGTAATTTAATTTTGTCGATCATTGTATACTCGCTAATGGAACAGGATTACATAGTTTGTAGGAATTGAACCTACTGGGTTTTGATTAGAAGTCAAAACTTTTATCCAAAGATAAACTGCTGAAATAATCCTTAAACTTGGTACTCGCGGAAGGAATTGAACCTCCGTCTCTGCTGTGTAAAAGCAGGGCCCTACCATTAGACGACGCGAGCATTATTTTTGTATTCTCGTAAGTAAGCATTCCGTTTGGTATGCTTTTTATATCTACTGCCTTTTCCGGCATTTCCAAAAGTTTCAGTTTGGGTATGACAGTTTGGACAGAGTAATCTTAAATTTGTTAAATCGTTATTATCACTATTTCCGTCTATGTGATCTAATTGTAACATAAGTGGTTTGTTATTCCAAGTATTTTCTTGACCACATTCGAAACATTTGTCTCCGTGTTTCTCTTTGAGATACCGTTTAACATTGCCGCCTAACCCTAGTTCGATTTTTGGAATCGAAATACATTCCCATTGGAATTTTGCAGAACACTCCTGGGAACAAAATTTATTGGTACTACTATGACTATGCAGAAATTCGATTTTGCAGAACATACATGAATGTATTTTTGCACCAATAGTTTTTCTGCTAGCTGAGTATCTACCTCCTACACGGTGTATTCCGTTGTGGCCGATAAGCTGTCGTTTAGTATCAAATTTTTTGTTACATGTTTCACATTTATACATAAAAGTATTTAGCTCAATTGTAGAGATACATTATTTTATTTGATGCTCTACCGCTGAGTTAACTAGGCATTATATTATAAAAAGTGTCCTATGATGACGCCTAGAGTTAGTAGGATAACACCATATAGATATGGAATTTGTAGTTTATGTCTAGCGTCATAAAGTCCGTCTTTGTAACCTTCTTCACGCTTTTTTGCAAGGGAGTCCTCATCAACTCTTTTGATGTCTGCTACAGCCTGCCTGCGAACTTCGTCATACCATCTTTGCATGGGTCTAATAAGTTCACTAGGTATACTAGGAAAATCCCTGTATTCATTCATTACAAACTCCATCATTAAACTGGTCTACCATGAGAGATTCGAACTCCCGACCCTCTGCTCCCAAAGCAGATGCGCTACCAGGCTGCGCTAATGGTAGATAAACTATTTAGAAGAACATACAATACCCATATCGGTCGTTGGTTGTGTTAACGTTAGTGCCCGATCCTCTGGAATTGATTACATCACTAACCACACATGCATTCTAGACTACAATTCTTGTATGTTCATCAAAATAGTCCACAAACTATTTAGAAGAACACATACCCTAACACATACCCGTTGTTGTTAAGTGTCGATACTTGCATTATCGGGACTAATGCATTCTCCGTCCTATGTGTTCATCAAAATAGTCTATAAACTGTTTAGAAGATCATTCCCAATTAGGATTCTTTCCGTTTTACGACACACATCCGTGGGTGCAACCGTATCCTGCATAGCTAATGCGCACCTTGCTAATACAAGACCCAGAATGATCATCTAAACAGTCTAATAGTATTTACGCAGGATGAGATTACTCCTGCTGGCGAGTGACTTTGGTCATTACCGCTAGCCTTGCGAGCTGCGTTCTACCGTTATCCACTAGGCGCCTTTCAGCTATCCTAGTACCACTCAGTGATGCCTTTTTGAGAGTCTGGCAGTTGACTCGTCGTAATATGCTATTCGTCCATCTATCTTCCGCCTGCCTTGCGAGCAGTTCAGTTCCGCTAAGAACTTACGTCTTCTTTCCGAACAATTACCTTAGCCTTGCGAGCCTTAGTAAACCCAATTCACTTTCGTGTCGGGTATTAATCACCTTTCACATATTACCGGAGCAGTCTTTGCGTTTTAACTGTTTGTGCTTGTGTCTAAAACAAGTGCGTCTACCATTCCGCCAACACCCCATAAGTTTTATGGTGGGGTGTGAAGGACTTGAACCTCCAAAGTTTTGAAACCTACTTCGATGTGCTGCTCCTGTTGCTTCGCATCTTGTTAGAAACGAAATACAACACACCAACTGTTTTTCAGCTTGCGGCTTACTAGACGGTTTTTCAAGTGTCCGGGTTCTAACCCTTCAACTCTCAAACTGGTACCATGCCTTTTCTTGCGAGATCAGACTCTGTACCTACCTATTAGCATTCAGTATTCATTAGTTTGGCTGTACATTGTGAAAGCGCCAACCTTCTTATCTACTCACCGATCTGGCTCTGTAGACTATCCTCTCGGACAATATACCTAACTTACTACCTACCGCCTTTCGACGGACGGTCCCTTTCGGGATTGCTTAGGCTTGCATAGATGGACCATTGCTGGCGCAAGTTTATAGGAAACCTTGCTTTGGGCACATTACTGTGCTTACCCTTAAGTTGGACGCTATGCCGCCCTTCTAATTCACTATGTAATATAATAAGAACACACTTTATCACGCACCCTCGTGACCTCAGCTATCGAAATAGTAGGACCAATTGGCAAAATGTGTTCATAATATATTACAATTTCAAAGAACTAACTCTGCATTGCTGCTTTGTTATGTGCCTATTATAATGTACTCTGTTCTATGTGTCAACAACAAAATTTAAAAAAGTAGCAGTTTGTTTCAGTCTCTCCAGTGATATCACTTCTGGGTTTACTGTTCTTTGTCGCTACTAGTAGCCTAAATCCTCTAAAGATCGACCTGCCGATTTCATCAACTATGCTGAATCTACCGACCCGTGAAATTTTGAAACTCTATAAGTTTCTGCTAGAACATCATAAAGTGTACAAGACTCTCCGTTCTTGATGCTTGCTTGTACTGCAAGTGAACTATGTTCACTATATGGTGGAGGGAATTGGAGTCGAACCAATTATTTTTAAATTGCGGCAAATATTCACTGGACTGAATACGTTCTGCGCCATGCAGGATTCCCTCCGAAATCGGCGAGCAAATTATTGTCTACTGTACATCCGAGCTTGACAATAACCTACCCTAACTGTGATGTAGCCTAGGAGTCGAACCTAGCAAACAGGCGTACGAGCCCGAACCGACTTAGCTTACCGGCGGATTCTACTACATATAAAATGGTTTGCCTAATTGTGTTTGAACAATATCTCTGCCTCCAACGGCAGTGTCCTTCCTGACAGCGACTTTCACTTTCCTGCCTTTATACGTAATCAAGCAGTTCCGTTACACATCTCTATCGACCTAGCATCGGGTCATGACTCCCTGAACTAGATGCCAATTGTTAGACGATAGGCAATTCTTTGAAAATGGTCGGGAAGGTGAGAATCGAACTCACTTGATGCCCTCGCCCCAAACGAGGTGGCTAACCTTTTGCCCACTTCCCGTAACTTTTAAACTTGGAGTCAGTGAAGGAATTGAACCTTCTTGGACTCGACCTTCTTGACGCCTGAGAAAGAAGGGAGCCGGTCAAGCCTAACCAATACTGACATAAAACCGTACCCGCATACAGTTGCCACGCACTTTTCCTATCTACTTCAATGCTTGTCTCGATAGGATGCACCTTGATTGCCACGGGTGCCCAAATGTTACTTCAGGCTTGATCTGCTGTGAACGGTAGAAGTAAGAGACGCTATCAGTGGCGACCTAAAAACTCTTACTTCTGCCGTTTCCGGAACTGGTGGAGAATATCGGACTCGAACCGATCTCAGATTCCTTGCAAAGGACTCCAGCTTTCCCTGAGCATTCCCCGTTAATAATGGTGGAGCCTAAGGGAATCGAACCCTTAATTGAAGCTTGCAAAGCTACCGTGTTCCCGTTAGCACTAAGGCCCCATTTAAATTTGGTTGCTCGGGTTGGATTTGAACCAACGATCTTCTGCTTATGAGACAGACGAGGACGACCGGACTCCTCTACCGTGCAACAATAACTTGGAGCGCCGAGTTGGATTCTCACCAACGTCCCCTTACTTTGCAGGCAAGTGCATGAATACTCTGCCACCGACGCATTAAACTGTTTAGAAGAACACTGCTCATACGTCTATGACCACTATTTAACGAACTGGGCACTCATGCAGTGTTCATCTAAAAAGTCTGGTGCCTGGTGAGGGACTCGAACCCCCGGTGTTTGTGTGCCTCCTTACAAGAGAGGTGCTGTCGCCGCTGAGCCAACCAGGCATTAACTATAAAACAGGTTACGTTTTGTTTTTCATCCAAAGAAAATTTTAATTTTTGCAGAATGTAACCTTAAACTTTATAACAATAATTATATACTAACTTATTTATCTTGTCAACATCTTTGTTGAATAAAACAGGATATACATTTTTCGTTGCTCTACCAGACTGAGCTACTTCCCCATAAGTGGCGGGGAAGGCAGGATTTGAACCTACGACCGACGGCCTGACATGCTAAAATTATGCTGTAGATATCCCTAAACTTGGAGCCGAGATACGGAGTCGAACCGTCTACTAAGGCAGCGCCCCATTCTCTGTTATGGATTCCGCCGACCCGGTCGGCTTACTCGGCATTAAACTGGCTGACTAAGTAGGACTCGAACCTACATATCCCTCATTAACAGTGAGGTTCATTACCATTATGATATTAGCCAATGAAACTGGCGACCTCGACCGGACTTGAACCGGCAACTTCCGACGTGACAGGCCGGTGCTCTAACCATTGAACTACGAGGCCATTAAACTTGTTAGAAGAACTCACTGCTCATTGCTTTTATGCGCACTATTTTGCAATGGGTTACATTTTGTTCAGATGAGCCACGTAACTAGCATCCTCACAGTGAATTCATCTAACAAGTCTTGGATAAAATTGTAGTGGGCCCTTTACCACAACATAAAAGGCATTATGCGGAATTTATCAGCGCCTCCGCCTATGGATAGCGAACTATCCTTTGGGTCCGTTAACATTGTACAGGCCGGAATCAAAGTCCCATGCATGGGCACATCTTTTACTGTGTTTCTGCTGGCCGGCTTCCACTTAGTGACTTATACTATAACACCCACTACAAAACTCTGGCTCCCTGAGAAGGATTCGAACCTCCGACCAAGTGATTAACAGTCACCGACTCTACCGCTGAGCTATCAGGGAACATAAACTGGTGCGGATGAAGGGACTCGAACCCCCACACCTTTCGATACCAGTACCTAAAACTGGGGCGTCTGCCAATTCCGCCACATCCGCATTAACTAAAATAATATTAAAAAAGCACACTTGGATAGACAACACATCTACTAAGAGTAATTACTTCCATATGTCTAGGAGCGACCTAGCTGCAAATGTGCTTATTTAATACTACAATTTCAAAGAACTAACTCTGCATTGCTGCTTTGTTATGTGCTTATTATAAGATATTTAGTACTGTCTGTCAAGTGCTAAAATAAACTTATTTGAAAAACATACTCAACAAATATGCTTATCGAATAAGTCTATCACTGGGATAAACTTTTTAGGAATTCGTATACTTCTTCTTCCGAATTGTATATTCGATGACAGGATACAGGATGGTGTAACGCAACTTGTATACTATTACCAAACTTCCTAATTATTCCAAATCCTGGAAACCTACCGTGTCCTGCAGAACGATTGTTCCACCGTGTACGATAAGCATAAGGAAATGAAATGCAGTTATATTCGGTGCCCAATAATTCGGCACACCTTTCATAGAACATACAGTTCCTTTCTGTTAACGGAGAGTTACTCCAGTCACTATTGTTATCAACAAATAATTACAGCCCACTCACAATGCTCTAACCTCTAAAAATGGTGACCCCTAGGAGAATCGAACTCCTCTTTCAAGGATGAAAACCTTGCGTCCTAACCGATAGACGAAGGGGCCTTTAATTTGGTGTGCGTGGGAGGATTTGAACCTCCGACCTACGCAAATCTGGTGGTTCCGGAAAGAATCGAACTTCCAATGATCGATTATCAGTCGATCGTTATACCGTTTAACTACAGAACCAAATTTTGTATATATTCTTCTTTTATGCAGGGTTGCGCGCTAACCAACTGAGCCACACGCACATTAAACTGGGGTGGTCGACGGGTATCGAGCCCGCAACTCCGGCTTCACAGGCCAGCATGTATCCATTAACACCTCAACCACCATAAATTTTTAAATGCTTCTTTTTCTAGTCAGGCTACTATCGTTGCCTTTACCTGCGCAAATTCTACGACAATAAACGACATTCGTTTTTGGTTTTTTATTTCTTGTAAATTTAGATTTACAATTTGAACATTCTAACTCATAAAGAGGAGCGTAATCATCATATAATTCATACAACTCTTTGTATTGATAATGAGTTTTGACCCACTCAAACTCTTTTTTTAAATCTTCTTTTTTCAAAAGTAATACAGTATATCCAAAAAATTCGGCAAGTTCTGTTTTTTTATTAACAGTGTTGCACCATTCATACCCTTTAATTTCTATAATTGTCTTTTCAATTAAAAAATCAGGATAATAGGTAAGTCCATCTTTTTCTAAAAATCCTGGAAATCGCATGAATTCAACAGCATGATCTAGGTTGTAAATTACCCATGCTAATTCGTAGGTTGATGCACAGTAAAATCCTTTATAATGTCCAGATTTGCTTCTTCCCGACCCTTTTCGTTGTCCGCCCGGAGTTTTTTTCCTAAACTGAAGAACGTGATCGTCCAAATAGCACTTTTTGCTACAATAAATTTTTTTGTCACCACTTTTCGTAACGAAAAACTCTTTTAAACACATTGGACATAATTTAGATATCTTGGGTATTTTTTTATTTTGCTGTTTTCCTTTTTTAGAAGATGGTTTTCCAGTTAGTTTTTCACTAACTACTTTTTTAAAATCTTCGGTTCGTGGACCTCTGCTATTTGCGCAGCTTCGTGAACAAAACGTTCCAAGTTTTAGATGTTCATTATTACATTTAGGACAAATTTTCATAATACTATTTAGTATCGAACTATAAATTGTGCCGTGATTTCAGTGACCCAACCATTTAGCCGTATGCTCCATTTAAACTACTTGAATGAATACACTGGAGTAGTTTACCGTAAACTTTAATGTCATCCTGACATCCAATATATTCATTAAAATAGTCTACCCTCGTATGGGGATCGAACCCATGTTACCCCAATCTTAGGGGCGTCCTTCCGCTAGACGAACGAAGCAAGAGAAGTCTTAACTTGGTTGTGATCAAATCAACCAAGTTGTTCTCTTGGACTACTCTGCCAGTGTGATCAGCACCAGCAAAAACTATTTAGAAGAGTACAGATTCCCAAATCTTCACACTGTCAAACCCGAACAATCCTGTTTCCGCCTATCGGATGCAATCCTCCACACTGCGATGCCAGTTCCCTTGCATTAGGAATATTGTTCAGTAAGTGATACTCCGTGCCCTGCGTGTTGCGCAACACAAAAGCCCCTTAGTGTATCTGTACTCATCAAAACAGTCTATAAAAGTGGAGGGCATTCCACCCTCCTGGCAGGTTTGAGCCACGACGGTGCCGGCTTCGCACTTCCCTATCCCTTACGGGCGATCCTATATAGTTCACAGTATAAGGGCCTTAACTCACTATATAGTTTTCTTTTTCCACTGCACTATCGCCTGCTAGTCTTGACCAGACCGGAATTGGTTATTATATAACCTCGGGCTAGCAGGCTCAAAATTGGCGCGAGAACAAGGATTTGAACCCTGACGAAAGGTTTTGGAGACCGTCATGCTACCGTTACATCATACTCGCACATTAAAAATGGTACCCCGGACAGGAATCGAACCTGCGTGTCATCCAGTTAACCTTTCAACACGTTCGTAGCGTGAGGGTATACCGGGGCATATTTTAAATTTATATTATATTTTTGAATAATTTTCTTAACACGGGCATAATTTGCGCCCTGGTCCTGTAAACCCACAGCTAGTAGAACTTGTCGTATATTTTCACAAGAAGGGATAACAGAAAGTATCATTTCATCCGAAACTTTTCTGAAACCCCGTTTTTCTTTGTTCTTGTAAGTATGTGTTTGGCTATGACAATTTGGACACAACAGACGGAGATTTTCTATCCTGTTATCTTTATTGTTTCCATTGATGTGATCTAGCTCAAGTGTTATTGGATTGTGTTTCCATTGAAATGTCCCACATTCAACACACTCATATTTTACCTTAGACAGAAACAACTTTTTAACCAAATGTCTTCCTGGCCCATTTATAGAAAAAACTTCTTCTTCGGAATACTTCAAAATTCCTTTTTTAGAGGAAGGAGTTGATAACAACACACTTCTGGCTTTTTCTATGTTTCTAAGTCTGATGTTATAAATTTCTTCAGGGCTTTTATCGCTTTTCCTTAAAAATTTTTGTCTGCTTGGATTATATGGTCCTTCAAAATAAGTACCGTCACATGCGGCACTATGTTTTTTGTAATTATTATTACTGATATTTCTTTGGCATTTGTCACAGAGTGTTGCTTTCATACTAAATCCTTTTAAGTATTTAGTAAAAATGCAATATCACTGAACTAATAATCCAGCTGAGCTAAGGCAGCGTATTAAAAGTATTTGCACCCTGATCTCTTTAGCTGCAAAGCCTGAGAAAGCATTTATCGGTTTTACCAGCAGCGTTCAATGCTCTATAAGCACATCGGATACATTAATGGGCAGTCTCGGTTACAGTCCCAATAGGTGCAAAGAAATTACTTGTTTGAATTTGCTTCCCGGGCTGCACTATGATCGCGATCAGCTGGATTGTTAGCATCAGCAGATGCATCAGCAGCAGGAGCAGCAGGAGCAGCAGTTGCAGCATCAGTTGCAGGAGCAGTTGCAGCAGGCTCATTTGAAGAGCAAGCAGCAAGAGTGGCAAAAGCTGCAACGGCAGCAACAGTAACGAACTTATTCATATATATTTCCTTTGTCTGTGTTTGAGTTGAATTATTTCAACTCTGTCTATAATACAACAATTTTTTGACTATGTCAACTATACAATAGTAAAATTGGTAGACGATCTCGGATTCGAACCGAGGACCTGCGGATTAAGAGTCCGATGCTCTAACCTACTGAGCTAATCGTCCATGAAAACTGGTGGGTGTGGAAGGATTCGAACCTACTCACCACTTAAGGAACGGATTTACAGTCCGCTGCGCGCTCTCCAACTCGGCCGCACACCCATTAGAAAAACACACTAACATCCAATTCTAAGTAGGAGCCTTCTGCTATGCATCCAGAAAATGTGTTTATCTAACTACAAAAATCCCAACCAAATAAAGTGTTTGATGAATGCTTAACTTTTTTCTTTTTGGTCTTTTTGTACCATTGACTACCTAAACCTTTCTCTGAAAGGGTGTTTAAAGTAGGCATATAATTGTGTTTCTTTAGCAAATTTCTTGCTTGTGATTTAGCGGTCTTTTTATACATTTGATAACTTTAACATCAAGTCTCGATAATGTCAAGACTATTGTTAAAGTTTATAAAGTCTCGCCTTGCACCAACCCGAAAGTTGATTAGTCCGTCTTCGTTAGTAGAACTCGTCTACTAACGGGAAGTGATTTTTAGCCACTTCCCAACGGAGGTATCCGCGAGCGCCTGTTCCACATTCACCTTCACACAGTAGAATTTACCGTGCGCTCAGCTACCACTTTTTCTTACTACGAATAGTAAGACGAGCCTTTCGGGTCACCTAGCTTAACTAGGAGGGCGGTGGACTCACCCTGTTTTGTATCAATAAAAAACCCCGGATTTCTAGTCCGGGGTACCTTAGTTTTGATTTTGAAGTTACCTTCTACATCAAACCTGCGTACCCCCATCACCTTGTGTAGGGACATTGCGATTATATGATAGCGCACTAATCGAATGCCACACAGAGGTCATGCCTCCGAAGCCTTCTTTAGCTAATCTATCAAACTCTCGTATAGTCTTAAACATGTGAACTTCGATTTCCTTTGTTAATTACTGTAACGCAATTGTACTTTATTTAGTCGATGCTGTCAAGTACTATTTTTATTTAGTAAACTTGTCTGCATCTGCTAACTTATGCACCAATTATATGTTTATTTATCCCTTGTGTCAACACCTAATTTTAACTTTGGCATTTTTTCTTTGTGATGACATTTTATGCATTCCCAATCATTGTTTTTCCAGTTCGGAGCAACGTGCCCGCCGCATTTTGAACATTTAGGGAATTCATTCATAAATTTACTGCCTCTAATACTACTTAGTAAATACTCGCAAGAAGGATACAAAAATGAGAGTAGCAGCTACACTTTCGGGTCAACCGAGATTCACCAAAGAGTTTGATGTGTTTTTAGAAAACCTACAAGACTACGACGAAGTTGATTGGTTCGTATATTTGTGGAACAATTTTGAAGAATCAGAACGAGTTCCACCGTTTATGCTTGATCCCAATAATTGGAACGAAGAAACTATGCGAGACAAGTTTGAAGCAAACTTGCCTGCTAATCATCGAGTTGTATATTTTGGGCTGCATGAAATTCCGCCCTATGAAGTTACTAGACCATTGAACACAACTCCGTGGACACATGCACCAGGAGTATGGTATATGCATCTTGGATTAAAAGCTGTAACTGAAATCAGAGAGCAATATGAGCAAGAACATGGAAAATATGACCTTGTTGTTCGAGCCCGCCCTGATGTTATGATTTATCCTAGGCTAAGTCTTGCTGAAGTCAACGATTATATAAAGCAGAATCCAAAGACCTTAATCATGAGTGCAAATCATCGACTAGGACTACAAGGGCGCGGAGTTTCGGAATTGATGTTTGTTGCCAACAGCGACACGATGTCTACAGTATGCAAAATGTTCGATCACTTGTTTGAATACAATGATGCAGGTGTGCCGTACCATCCTGAAACATTAACAGCACATCACTTAACTGTTAATGGTATCGACACACCTATGACTAATTTTGAAATGAATTTTAGAACTCTTAAACAGCCTGACGGAACGTTAGACTGGGGACGCTGGAATTAATTTTTGAATTTTTCCAACATAATCACTGCAAATTCCAAAACAATTATTGGGAAGATTGGTAAAATTAGGATCATTCCATTCGGGCATGACTGAAACACTGTTTGTGGTCAATTCTTTTCCGGGATAGGTCCAAATAAATCGGTGACTGGTAATAACAAAGTCATCTTCTTGATGCCAAAAATAGTTAAGTTCAGTGTTCGTTAACCATTTCAATGCATTTAGATTCTTAGCATGAATCCACAACCCCGGCTTGTGTAGAAATTCTGCTGTGGTATGATAATCTGGATTATCGTGTCCTAGATAAAAATATCCGTGATTGTCTACTCTTAGATCAATTTCACAATCATACCCTAATGACAACGCTCGACAGATTTGAACTGGAGCATTTTCGATAGTGTTATCTGGACCATTCATGAGTCCACGGTGTGCAATAAGTTTCATTAATGGTCCTTTGCCCAATGGAATCCAACATCGACTAGTGTTGGATAGATTCCGCAATAATTTTTCAAATAGACACCTAGCATTTCGTCTGCGTGTGCAATATTTACGTTGTCGTTGACATACATCGGTTCGATGTTATCAAACAATGCACAATATTTTTCCATATGTGCTGGAGGGCCGTATGCCATAAGATCGCAGACTGCGCCGCGGTCAATACCGTCTACTGGCCGATCCGGAGTTACTAGATTATCCGAGGTCAGCGTAATATCATCGAGATACATATCTAGGCGTAGTCGCACTATAACATCGTATTGCGCAGGGTCCTCAATTAGATCCCAACCTTTTTTGACCATGTACCATTGATCTCGCATTCTTTCTACAAAGAAAGTACCACACTCGATTGCAAATGCATTTACTTTGAACACATCATCGGGCCGTGTGCTAGACCAAATATCTACAGGTGGAAAACGATTGGCATAAAACTCATAATGGTCTTCAACATGAACTTTAAGTGGATTAAATGTACTAATCAATCCATCAAGATCCAACGGCATAGGTTCTGCCCAATCAGCAGTACCTTTTGCTCTTCCGGGATTGTCTACAGACCAAGTGCTGAGATAAACATCTACATCGTAGCGAACCAATAGTTGCTTCTTAATACTTTCATAGGCAATTTTGTAGGTTCTTGCGTGGCCAGTTAATAACAGTGCAACTTTCATTGACCTTCCTCGTCGACTAGATACTTGTCTCCAGGCAGACTTGGAGTTTTGATGCATACAACGTAGCAGTCCTCTAGAAATTCTGCATCCGAAATATCGTTGGGCTCCATTATAAAAATTTCACCTTCATTGATTTCTTGACCTTGTAGAATCATCTTGCCTTTGACTAGTAGGTTATATTCAGTTCCGATCTTGTGATAATGGTGCGCCCATTTTTCATTCTTGGCGTGAAATAAAAATCCTACTTCAAAATCCTCTGTTTTGAGCACAGTTGGTTCAAAGTTTCCAATAAACCATCCGCGCCAAAAGTCTTTTATATTGGCCTTTTTCATAAATCGTAATCGTCCCAGCTTACTGAATTGAATCCCTCATTGGTAACGACGTTGACAGCGATTGCCCTGTCAATGTCAGTGGTTTGTAACTTGTCATTAACAAGAACACGGCGACCACCGCCAACGCCCATTACTAACTGATTCCATGCTAGACCAAACTGTCTTAGCTGCCGTTCAGTAATCTCACGAGTACTTTCTTTTCGAGCAGTGACTAATATGATAGTATGCCCTTGACTGTCCCATTCGTTGATCTTTTCCACAACGCCGGGCAGTATCTCTGCTTCTTGTGCATACACATCACTGATAGTGTGTTGATGCTTGAGCAATGTTCCGTCGATGTCTAGGAAAAGTGTTTTAGGTTTATCTGTGCTAAATTCTTTGATCTTGCCCTTATACTTGGCAACATCTTCCGGAGTGCCCAGTGGAACAAACAAATGATTTGCAATATGGAACGGAAGGATAACATCTTCGTCATCTAGGTAATTGAATGTCTCGCTGACGTAGCATTCCGGAGAACCATTCACTCTAAAATTATCTAGTAATGCAGTCGCACTTTCTACAAAGTCATTACCATGTGCCCAATAGTGGAAACCAATAAGAGCATGATTCGATACTGCCTTTTTTTCTACAAGTTCGATAACAACACCGTCTTCGATAACTGCAAAACTGTTTTTGGGATCTTTGTTGTTATAAAGCACAACAGCAGCATCAGGCTGCTTATCTTCTAGGAATTTTAGAAAATCATTTGGATCCCAGTTAATAAGCTGATCGCAGTTGTAAACTACCAGTGGATCATCATTATCGATCAGCGATCGAGCAGCTAGAACAGTTTCGGTAGCACCGCTGGTCATTGCTGACAATCTAATTTCTACACTTTCTGGTCGAAGTTGTTTGAGCAATGCGGTCAATTTTGTGTTATCTGCAGGATCTTTAAAATCTCTGGTGATAAAAATAAAGCGCCCCGGAACATCGAAACTGTTTACGCTGTGTTCGATTAATGTCTTGCCCAGCACATTAATTAATGGTTTAGGATCTGTAATTCCTATCTTTTGAAATCGGCTACCAGCGCCAGCCATTGGAATGATTATGTTCATGTTATACAAATACCGTTGTTGTGTTTATGTTCAGAATTGATTCTTTGATTTCGTCATTGTAAGACCCGCCTCGCAGGACTACTATAGGACTGTCGATTTCTGCTAGACAGCTAGGGGATTTAATCAAACAATCAGTTCCGTACAATCTTTTACCCTGTTTCTGGGTATCATTATCAAGTATACACACTACCTGCGATTCTGTCAATCCCATGTTTAAAAGGCATTGAGAAAAGATATGTCCGCCAAATAGATAAAACTCTTTATCGCCGATTTTATCATTTATTGCTGCAACATCCGCTGTTAATTGTGTGATATAATCTTCGAATAGATGACGTACATAGGTAAAATCAAAGTCAACTACGGCTGTGTGGTCAACTTTCTCGGCTTTTACAAAAACAGAATGGTCACCTACAATTTGATCAACGACCTTAAATCCTGTTTTAGAAAGCAGATAGGTTAGCACATTTACGTCGACATAAAATGTGTGTTCAAAGCTAAGAGTGTTTGTAAATCCATTGGCCAACCAATAGTGCATGTTGGGAATGGAAATATAATGGAAGTCACCAACATCTAGCAAAGAATTTACTTTGTTAAGAAAGGAAATAGGATCATAAACATGTTCAAAGCAATGTGAATGCACAATAGTATCAAACTTTGAGTCAAATGGATAATTTTCAAAATATCCATTAATCAATTCTACCCGCGGATCACTTAGACCTGTCTGCGGACTAGGTTCGATAATGGTCCATTTAAAATCATTATCATGTTTGACAAAATTTGCAGCAAGGCTACCACTGGCTCCGCCGATTTCTAAAATTCTAGAAAATTTATCTCGTTGGATAAAATCTGCAAATGTTTGATGATGGTCCTGCCATGTCTTCCCAATAGTACCTGGATTATGATAATTTTTGTAGATTAGATCCGGATCTAACATTTCAACCAGTTGAACATGGTTGCTAGGAGAAGTCCCCCATGTCATGTCTTCGAAGATATCTTCGCTGCGGTCTGTAGTAACGCAGGACATTGATATTGGGAAATTCTTGAATGTATAAAGGATTTCTGTTGGTTCTACGCCCGTTAACGCACATTTTGTTCTAGTAATTTTATTCATTTTGTCCTGTGTAATCTCTGGTGTCAATAAATACGCATATAATTATTTATTACACACTTAACTGAAGGAAATTTAATGACTGGCATTTCTTTTATTGTTGTAACTTCGGGCAGCAACGATAACGGCCTTAATGAAGTAATTGATAGCATAGAAGTGTTATCAATTCCAGAATATGAAGTCATAGTTGTCGGAGGTCTCACAACTACACTTGATAGAAAAAATACGATCCATGTGCCGTTTGACGAAGCTGCTACTCCCAAGACTTGGTTAACTAGAAAAAAGAATCTCGGCGTACAAACCAGCAAATATGACGTAGTGGTGATCATGCACGATTATTATGTGTTTGATGCCAACTGGTATACTGAATTTGAAAAATTTGGTTTAGATTGGGACATCTGTGTACACCAAAGTTTGCATTGTGCAGAACAAGGTAGTATTCGAGCAAATGGATGGCGTCCTGGAATAATTCCAGGTTATCCTGAAATTCCATACTGCATGACCATCCCCTGGGACATTGATTGTTTCATTCCTTATATGGGAATTCAAGGAGCATATTGGGTTGCCAAACGGCAGCTGATGATCGATGAACCACTTAACGAAACTAGATTTATGGGCGAAGACGACGACACAGAATGGAGCGAAAGGGTTGTGCCGTGTTATATGGGACAAAAGCCTGAACAGGTAGGCTATAAGATTGTCGCTAACCCAAACTGTGTTGCGAGGTTTAACAAAATTAAGGGAACATACCCTGGAAATCCAGATTGGGCTGCAATAGAGAAATCGTTAGATTGGTTGTGGGACCAAATTAGAAAAGGTTATCGACGACCAGGAGTTTATTACTACGAAAACTCGGTAGGTAAGGTAATTTTAAATCAATCTCCGATTGCAAACGTCTCTTAAACATTGTATAATACAGGATCAATAAGGATAATAATGACAACACATAGTTTCTCAACAATGGGCACTTTTGGTGATACCATTTACAGCCTATGCTTGGTTAAATTGCTAGGCGGAGGAGACTTGTACGTAAAACTTAATGCGTTAGACAAGTTTGCTCAAGAAAATTTCGGATGGCGCGATGCCGGACCTGCAAAAGGTCGTTACACTCAAAAAGATTATGATGCTATTGAGCCATTGCTTCAAGCACAAGATTATCTGCAAACTGTAAAAGTTTGGGAAGGTGAATCTGTAAAATTTGAGTCAATGCATGATCATTGGAAATTCCATCTTATCAAAGGATGGCAGGGAAATCAAACTGAATGTTATGCAATGACACAGGGTTTAGACATTCATGATTCTGCAATCCGCAATAAATTGCTGCTTGAACCTTGGCTAACTCCGGTTGAACCTATCAAAATTCCAGGTAAGCCAATAGTGGTCAATCGCACAGTTAGATATCTATACGGTGCACCTAGTGACGAATGGACTAATTGGACTTCAAATGGCCTAGGTGAATATGCAGTGTTTGTAGGATCCAAAGAAGAACACGCAGACTTTGAACAACTGTTCGGCGTTAAGATTGAATATTATGAAACAAAAGATCTGCTAGAATTAGCTCAGGTCATTCAAGGATGCGAGCAATTTATCGGAAACCAAAGCGTTGCACTAAGCATTGCAATCGGACTAGGTAAATCGTATCAATGCGAAGTTCGTAAGGATTACGAAAATACTAAAACACCGCACGGCTATGGTGATACGTGGTTTCCGCGCATTAATGGCTCATATTTTTAAGGACATAGCATGTACGCACTAATATCACTTCATGATGAAAAATACCAACCACTAGGCGATCTAACTTGGGATCAAAACAAGTTGGTTTATGCACAGCAGCATGGATATGCTGCGCATTTAAAGACAGATAATTTTATTGGAGATATCAAAGCAATTGGATTTGAAAAGATTCATTTTGCCAAGCAGATTCTTGAGGAGCATCCGGAATACGAATGGATTTGGTGGACTGGCACAGATACCATGATCACCAACTTCTCAACTCGTATTGAAGATCGCATTAACAACGCTTACCATTTTATCGTATGCGTAGATATTAATGGAATTAACGCAGATAGTTTTCTAGTTCGCAACACTCCCGAAGGACGCGGGTTTTTAGACGACGTCCTTGCAATTCAAGATCAAGCAATGCAGCATTGGGATACAGAACAATGGGCAATGGCTAATCTACTAGGATTTCCTGGAACTTCGTTGCCCGGCTGGCCTTATGGTGATGAACTAAAAATTACTAACAAATACAAAGATATTGTTAAGCTAATGCCCCAGCGTTACATGAATAGTTTCAATTACATGCTATATCCCCAGTACACAGTGACCCGCGATAAATTGGACTTTGACGGTAACTGGCAACTAGGAGATTGGTTAATCCACTGGCCTGCAACCCCGTTAGACTACAGAATTCAGTTGGCAAATTATTATAAAGAGTATATAATCAAGTGATGAAAAAGATTTTAGAAGATATTAAAAATTATATCGAAGAACAACAAGAAAATAAAAATTGGGTAGCAGGCAAGGATTTTGTAAATTACGCCGGTCCTTATTTTAGCTCAGACGAATATGTAGCCGCAGCAGAAACATTGCTCAACGGTTGGCTAGTAATGGGCAATAAGAGTCTACAATTTGAACGTAAGTTTCCTAGATACTTTGGAAAGAAGCACGGAGTTTTAACAAACTCGGGCAGTTCAGCTAACTTGCTTATGATGGCAGCAATGACCAGCAAAAGAGGATATAATTTTCCTAAAGGCACTAAGGTATTGATGCCAATTGCAGGATTTCCAACCACGTTGAATCCAACATTGCAGGTTGGTTTTGAGCCAGTGTTTGTTGACATCGAACTAGAAACCCTTAACTTGGATCTAGATCATGTTGAGAAGGTACTGGAAGCAGACCCAGACATTAAGATTATTACGTTTGCTCATGTATTAGGCAATTGTCCTGATATGGATCGTCTAATGGAATTAGTCAACAAATATAATCTTGTATTGTTGGAAGATTGCTGCGATGCCTTGGGCAGCACATATGACGGCAAGCCATTAGGCAGCTTCGGCGAAATGGCAAGTTGCAGTTTTTATCCAGCGCACCATATGACAATGGGAGAAGGCGGATTTGTTTCTTGTAACTCAGATGAGCAAGAAGTAATTGTTCGCAGTTTCCGCGAATGGGGTCGCGGATGTTATTGCGTCGGTCCGGAAGCTAATAAGCTGAAGTGCGGAACTTGTAAAGTTCGTTTCTCAAATTGGATTCCTACAATGCCCGATGAGATTTTTGATCACAAATATGTGTATGATGAAATCGGCTACAATTTGAAACCAATTGAAATTCAAAGTGCGATGGGTCTTAAGCAGTTAGAAAAGCTAGATGAGATTCATGCACTGCGTCGTCGAAATTATCAACTATTATTCAACATCTACGAAAAGTACGAGAATTATTTCTACTTGCCGCGAGCAAGAGATAAGAGTGATCCAAGTTGGTTCGCATTTCCGTTAACCATCCGAGAGGATGCTCCTTTTACACGCACAGATATCGTGAATTATCTAGAAGATAATTTAATCCAAACTCGTCCGTATTTTGCGGGCAATATCATGCTTCAACCTGCTTACAGCCATTTAATGGATCCTAAGGATGCAAGGGACAATTTTCCTAATGCAACATTGACAATGACTAATACATTCTTTCATGGAACTAGTCCTGTTATCACTCCTGAGCAGATTGCTTACATTGGCGAACAGGTTGATAATTTTATAGGAACTCTAAATGAAAAGTCTAAGTAAGGTATCGTCAAAAATCGACGGGCAACCGATGTTTAAGTATTTGGACAAGGCCCGAGCACTTGAAGCACAGGGTCGTCATTTAATCCATATGGAACTTGGCGAACCCGACTTTGATACTCCTAAGAATGTTACATTTGCTGCAATCAAGGCATTGGCCGCAGGTGATACACACTACGAAAGCAGCTTCGGTATGCTTGATTTTAGGGAAGCAATACGCAACGCAACTGAACGTAGTCGCGGATTTAAGCCAGACCTAAATCAAGTCTTAGTAACACCCGGGGCAAACATTGCTATCTATTACGCAATTTTCTGTTTGGTTGATCCGGGCTGCGAAGTAATTGTTCCTGATCCAGGATTTCCTACGTATTACAGCAACATCAAAATGTGTGGTGCTGTGCCAGTAAGAGTTCCTTTGAAAGAAGAAAATCAATTCCGTATGAATCCGGACGATATCGAAGCAGCGATCACTTCAAAGACTCGATTGATTATTATCAACAGTCCGCAGAATCCTACTGGGAGTGTTCTTACCACAGATGAAATTAAACGTATCTATGAGATTGCTAAAAAGCACGACATCTACATCTACAGTGATGAAATCTATGCTAGAATGAATTATGATCCAGTTGGATTTAGTAGTCCTAGCATCTACGATCATTGTAAGGAGCACGTAATTCTCAGTAACGGATTTAGTAAAGCATTTGCAATGACTGGTTGGCGTTTAGGAACTGTAATTGCTCCAGCCGCAGTTATTGAACGAATGGCTGCACTTCTGCAAACAACTTCTAGTTGTGTAAGCCCGTTCCTGCAACGTGCAGGCATCGAAGCAATTACAGGAAGTCAGGAAGCTGTAAACAATATGATGGCAGAATATCAGCAGCGTCGAGATTTACTTGTCGACGGACTGAATCGAATCAAAGGTGTTACTTGTGTAAAACCTGGTGGCGCATTCTACGTGTTTCCTAATATTAAAGGAACTGGCAAGACCAGTGACCAGATTGTAGAAATTCTTCTAGATGCAGGCGTTGTTACTTTGCCAGGGCATTGTTTCGGTGAGCACGGCGAAGGATATCTACGTATGGTCTATGCAAATAGCCGCGAAAATATTCAAACAGCGTTAGACAGAATGCAGAAAGCGTTAGGTACAAATGAGAGTATGTGATTGGATCGCCAATTATCTAAAATCAATTGGAGTGGAACGTGTTCATGGTCTTATGGGCGGAGGAGCAAGCGGGCTTAATGACGGATTCATTAAGCAAGGCATGCCTTACATCTGCTATCATCATGAACAAGGTGCAGGTCATGCTGCTACTGCTGAAAGCAAATACACTGGAAAACTTGCGGTAGTAAATCCTACAACAGGTTGTGCAGGAACCAACTGTGCTACCAGCGTTTTGAATGCTTGGCAAGACGGAGTTCCTGTACTTTTCTTAAGCGGAAATGTTAGACTTAACACCTGTAGCTCTTGGATCAACGAAACCAGGGGTATTAACATTCGCAAGTATGGTATTCAAGAACATGATGTTGTTAGTACGTATAGTTCTATGACAAAAATGGCCAAGTTTATCACTGATCCTCGCGATGTTGCTGCTACCATAGAAGAAGCAGTGCATGTTGCAACAAGTGGCCGTCCTGGCCCTGTATGGATTGATATTCCGGGCGATATTCAGACAGCGCCGATGCCCAAAGAATTTCGACATTATGAAAAGGTCGAGACTTATCGTGCTTTTCAACTTTCAAGAATTAAAGAAAACATTGAGAAATCAACTCGGCCAGTTGTGCTAGCGGGCTACGGAATCCGTCAAAGCGGAACTGTTGATAGTTTTGTCAAGTTTGTTGAAAAGTATCAAATTCCGTATGTTAGTACATATGGTGCAAGAGACTATACCGCAGACAGCCATCCTTTGAGTATCGGCGCTGTGGGAATTAAAGGATCCAGAGCAGGTAATTTTGCACTGCAAAATGCAGATTTACTGCTAATACTGGGCAGTAGTTTAAATGCCAGCGTAATCGGTTACGATCCGGATCAATTTAGTCCCAAAAGTTTTAAGATTTTAGTTGATTTAGACGAAAATGAGCTCAGAAAGCGAATCGTTGATATCGACCTCGAATACAATATTAGCTTAGATGAATTTTTTAGAGGTATGCTACGATGACTAGACAAGAATGGATTGATAAATGTAATCACTGGAAAGAACTTTGGCCAGTTAAGAACGAACAGCCATTAACAGACGAAACAAGTTCTATTAATATCTATTCTGTGTTAGATGCCATTAATCAATATAGCGAATCAACAGATGTTCTAATGGGTGATGCAGGTAGCATTAGCTACGCAGGACCGGTTGCACTCAATGCCAAAGAAGGACAGAGATTTGTGTTTAGTCCTGCACAGGCAGACATGGGTTGGTCGTTGCCCGCTAGTATCGGTGTTGCTCTTGCAGGCGCCAAGCAGGTTATTGCAATCACAGGCGACGGTAGTTTTATGTGTAATATGCAAGAACTAGCAGTGATTAAACAACACAATCTTAACATCAAGTTGGTGATTCTAAACAATGATGGTTATCTAAGCATCAAGAACACTCAGTCGAAATATTTTGAAGGGCGTGTGTTTGGAACAGGATCAGAAACTGGTCTTACATTTCCAGACTTTAAGTTGCTTGTTGAATCATTCGGCTTACCTCATGTTCGTATTTCTAACATTAATGATCTACATAAACAATTGCCCGCAATACTGTCAATTCAAAGTCCGGCAGTAATAGAAGTCATTTGTACTCCTGACCAAGAAATACTTCCTGCACAGGCATTGAAAGATGGTAAGCAGTGCGGACTACATGACATGACTCCGTTTCTAAGTGATGAAGTACTTGCTAGCGAAATGATCGTAGACATTAAATGAAAATAGCAGTCCTAGGTGCAAACGGGTTCTTAGGTCGCTATATTACACAACATCTAGTAACCGGTGGATATACAGTATTGCCGGTTACTCGATCAGTAATGGATCTATCCGACTACGCAACTGTTACTCAATGGTTAAAAGATAATGAACCCTACGCTGTGATAAATTGTGCCACAGCTGGTGGCAAACAACGCATGGGTGATGCAGTATTAGATGATGTTCAAAATAACATAAATGTCTTTTTGAATTTCTTTAATAATAGTGAATACTTTGTAAAGTTTATAAACATAGGTTCGGGCTCTGAATTTGACATTGCTACAAATATCGATCGGGCCAGCGAGACTGCATTATTAACTGCGTTTCCCAAAGACAGTTACGGTTACAGTAAAAATGTAATTGCACGTATGTCATTGACTCATCTAAAATTCTACACACTTCGACTATTTGGTTGTTTTGATAAAACTGATCCAGATTTTAGATTGTTTAAGAAATTCTTAAACGGTGAGATTACGGAAATAGCAGACAGACAATTTGACTATTTTAGTGCTCGTGATTTGTGTACCGTAATTGAATACTACTTAAATAACCATGTACTTTATCGAGATGTTAATTGTGTCTACAGGGATAAACTGTATCTTAGTGAAATACTTGGAAAGTTTAAGCCTGTGACGATTACTTCGATTAATGAACGCAATTATACCGGCGACGGTACTTTGCTGTCTGGTTTTAATTTAGATCTTGACGGCTTAGACAAATCAATTAGGGACTATCAATGACAGTATATGATTGCTGTATGTTTTTAAATGAAAACGATTTATTTGAAATTCGTTTGAATACTCATTGGGATTTCGTAGACAAGTTTATTGTCATCGAAGCCGGTGAAACACATACAGGTTTAAAGAAAACACTAAAGTTCGATCACGAACGTTTCAAGCCTTATGCTTCTAAAATTGAATATAGATCATTTGACAGCTTTGAGGAAGAAATGGCCAAATATCCCGAACTGCTAGATCAAACAGCTCTTGCAGATAAAGGACCAAGAATGGTATCGGAAGATTGGACTAGAGATCATTTTCAGTTCAATTACATCTTCAAAGTTTTACAAGACCTAGGCGCGCAGGACGACGACATTGCGTATGTTAGTTGCCTAGACGAATTAATTAAACCCGCAGCATTTGCTACTGCATTAACGGTTTTTGAAGATAAGACCGCAACATTTATTCACGGGCTTCGTCCGGCTTTTGGATTTCATTATTATTTGTATGCCTACAAATTTAATCTTCTTCACAAGCACTGGGCAGAACATTATGCAGGATTAATTACCGAAGTAGGAAATTTCAAAAAAATTCTACCTGCTACAATTCGTGAACATAGTATTGCTACACATACAAATGTACCGGATGCAGGTTGGCATTTTACATTTTTGGACAGCACCGAGGGTGAAATGGTACTAGAGAAGCAACGCAGTTGGGCTCACTCCAAAGATGTCTATGACGGTCAGAAGGTAAAGTTCAATCATACCACGACTGAAGAGGCACTAGAAAGATTTTTTCACGACTACCGTGTAGAAATGGTAGAGATCACAGAAGAAACTCATCCCAAGTATATTGTAGACAATTTAGATCGTCTACAAAATTTTATCTATAGAAATGACTAATATGAAGAAAATTGTTTATGTAACCGGATGCCTAGGATTTATTGGCCTCCACGTAACTCGCAAATGCTTAGACCTAGGTTGGTATGTGATCGGCGTAGACAAAATGACGTACGCCAGTAACGAGAATTTCCTTGAGGAATTTGAAAAGAATCCAAATTTCAAATTCATTAATTCGGATATCAACGATCTAGATAGATTGCACGATTGTGATTATATCATTAACACCGCAGCAGAAACACACGTCGACAACAGCATTGCCAGCAGTGATGTTTTTGTAAAGAGCAATATTAACGGTGTACATCACTTGTTAAAGTTGATCAATGAGAAGAATCGATTTAAGATGCCCGTGTTGCTTCATTTTAGCACAGACGAAGTCTATGGTGATATTGTCGAAGGCGCACATACAGAAACAGATCTTCTAAAACCAAGCAACCCTTACAGTGCAACAAAAGCAGCAGCAGACATGCTTATCTTGGCCTGGGCTAGAACATACAACTTACCTTATGTAATTGTACGTCCTACTAACAATTACGGAATTGGACAGTATGTTGAAAAGCTAATTCCCAAGTCAGTTAAGTACCTCAGCATTGGCCGCAAGATTGATTTACACGATAACGGTAAGCCACGTCGAACTTGGTTACATGCAGACGACACTGCAAATGCGGTAACTACGATTATTAACAGTGGAGTTGTAAATGAGATTTTTAACATCTCAGGCAACTATGAAACAGATAACTTGACCGTAGTCCGTAAGCTGTTAGAACAGTACGGAATTGATACCAACAATCTCGACGAATATACCCATATGTTAACTCGTCCTGGTCAGGATGTTCGTTATGCAATTGATGATAGCAAACTAAAGGCGTTGGGATGGCAGCCGCAAGCAGACTTTGATGTAGAGCTTGCAAATATAGTAGATTACTATAAAAATAATTTTGTTTGGTAATGAAAAACGGAGCAATTGCTCCGTTTTTTATGTTAGTGGAAATAAATTATTTTCTACAAAGTTTCGGGCTTCTTCTTCGGTAAATCCCAATGTTTGTAAAACTCTCGGCGTATGTGGATTTTTTCGTTGCTGTGTGCAATAGAAATTTTGTTCATACTCAAAATCTACAGCAGTAGTTTCAGGACGTAAATCTGCTAGATAATAGTCTAGTGTTTCTAAACCTAATGTACAGAACTTTTCTAGTTCTTCAATTCCTACAGCGCCAATAGCAACAATGTCTTCACTAAAGATAGGCTTTGCCCATTCCGGCAATTCCCGTCGTTTGTTCCACTCTAGATCAGCGGTTCGTTCGTGAAACCATTTGCACAGCGGTCCATTTCTATAGACAGGACTGAAGTCATGAAACGCACCACTAACTTTGTTTGGTCCGGCAACAATATCAAATCCATAAATTGGACTGCCATTTTCAAGATGCGGAAACACAGTTACATGCAACAACCATAACTTGTGAGTTTCTCTAGCATCAACTACACTGATGTGTGCTCTGCGATAAATGTTAGAAGTAAAGACCCAGTCACGTACATTATCTCTGATTTCTGCTTGATCTAATTTACCTGTTATATCAAACCGATTGAATATCGCATTTTTAACTGAATCGCATTGCTCAAATATCGCCATCATACTCTTTCATAATTCTGATAGCCCAGTCAAAGGCGTTATTTGCTTCCTCACCAAGGCTGGCGTCTAACTTTGCTCGCATCTTATTGATAAGCTCTACACGATCTTCAAACTCTAAACTACGGTGAGGAGCATCGATCATTTTCTTGATCATTTGGCCGCCGTGCAAGTCGCCCATGTGCCAAGTGTACAAATGAGCAAGAACCTTTCCTAGTTCGAGATCTAAAATGTATTGACGGTATTCTGCAACTGATGTTTTAATAGATCCTTGACATCTCATTGCCTTGAAATCTTCATATAACCAATAAGCACGGTCGATGCCATTGAGGTCATCCATGAACCCTTCTGCTCGGGCTTTAGCCTCAATGGCTCCATAAAAAATCATTTTGTTGTAAGTGAAGTCTGCCCATAAGTGTAGAGGCATTTTATTATCAAAGACAGCCTTCATAAAAGCTGTCGATTCCGCTTCAGTATGCTTATCTTTGGTTAAGTCGCGAAGGCTCATTCTGCTTCGACTTTAGAAATTAACGGAAAGCCATTGTGACGAGCAAGGCTAGTAGTTTCGCCACATTTTTGTTCTGCAATTTCGAAGTTATAAACTCCGGCTACTGCACTACCATCATTATGAACTTTCATTGTAAGGTCTGTAGCAACCTCTTCGGAATGTTTGAAAATTTGCATCAGTACCGCAACAACAAACTGCATAGGTGTAGAATCGTCGTTGTAAAATACAACTTTGTACTTACCTGGTTCAAGAGTTACGTTATCGAGAGTTTCTTTAATTTCAGTGATAGTGTCAGCCATGTAATGTCCTATATGTTAGTGGATGGTAGTGCGGGACTTTCCCGCACTACCGAGATTAATTATCTAATTGCGATTTTACGCGGTTTCATTGTATCTGGAATATTACGTTCCAACTTAACAATTAACAACCCGTCCTTTAGTTCGACACGATCAACCTCAAGGTACTGTCCTAGAGTAAAGCTACGTTCAAAGTTACGAGCAGCAAGACCTCGATGCAGATACTCTGGAGCATCTACTTCTTCAATCTTTGTTCCTTTGATCTGAAGTTGATTATTTTCGAGGGTGACTTCAATTTCGTCGCGACTAAATCCGGCTACAGCAATTTGAACTTCGTAAAGATCTTCACTGTGCTTTAGTACGTTGTACGGTGGATAGTTAGTTGCAAGCTGATTAGCAAAACGATGTTCAAAATCGTTAAAAATTGAGTCGAACCCTACAAGTGTTCTAGCGAGGGCATTGGTGTCAAAACGAGTTAGTTGATTCATTGTGTTTCTCCTTTATAAGCAAGTGAATTAGAGGACCCTATAATAGGCATTCTCTAATTTTATTTATTATACTAGATAAATTATCGAAAGTAAAGAGAATAATAAATATTGTTGCGAATCGCGACAGTGGGGATTGTCCATTCGCTCTAACAGTTTAGAAGGAACTATCAGTATGAATATTTATAAGCCAACTTGGCTTTACATAAAACAACATAATATCACCGGTTTAAAATATTTTGGTAAAACTACTGTTAGTGATCCTATAAAATATAAAGGATCGGGAATTTATTGGCTACGTCATCTAAAAAAACATGGAAATAATGTTTCAACTATATGGAGCCAATTGTTTACAGATCAACAGGAATTAATAGAATATGCTCTTAATTTTTCTAAAAAGAACATGATAGTCGAATCTAAGAACTGGGCAAATCTTAAAGAAGAAAATGGATTAGACGGGACTCCTCCCGGAACACCTGCACACAATAAAGGAAAGAAACAAGCACATAAAACGCACTCTCCTAGGAAACAAGGTATTGCTGGATCTAGTAGTAAATTAAAAGGCAGGAAACGACCTAGATCAATGTGTCCTCATTGTTTCAAGGATATCGATAATGTAAATTTTTATCGATATCACGGAGATAAATGCAAAAAGATTTAAATCCATTTCAGTACAAATAAAGATTCAACTTCAGGATTAATTTTAATCATCCCTACACCTACATTATGGTATTTTCCACGAATACAAGTTTCTAACCAAGTTTGAAACTCGCGCCCTTCGTCAGTTAATCGCAGCAGGTGACCTTTGTTAATTTCTACATTTTCATATACATCCGATATTAGATACACATGATTTTCAAAAGGCATTTTAGTTATCTTCATGACTTGACCATCTTATAGTAAACATCAAATGATCGACGGCGTTTTTAAAATATAAAGTTGGATAATGCAACATCCAACGACCGTCCTTACCATCACCTAATGTATCATTTAACCATGTAAACACTTCATTAGGAAATGGTACTCCGGTATTAAATTCGACAACATGATATTCAACATTCAATTGCAGTCTCGTCATAATTTTAGCATTGCCCACATTGCAGTTTTACTTAAATCACTTTCAAACTCGGGATATAACTCATCGAGTTTATCTGTGTCAACCTCAATATAGCCGCGCTCTTTTTTAGAATCGATTTTGTTCACTATTCCCCATACAGAATCTTTGAGTATTTTAGTTTGTAGTTTTTTGCCTCTACGTCCCCAAAATACCACATAGCTTGCATCGTTCAAGTATGTTTCTGTGTTGAGAGGTATGACACCCCATACTTTATCACTAGTACCTTCTCGACACCATCCGATAAATTTGTATTTCATGTTATGACCACCTCAATAGAAAAAGTAAGTCGTCACCTAAATTAGTGAAAAACAATGTAACGTCTCCGGTCTCACGATCTGCCATCCACAAAAGGTTCTCTTGTTCTATGCTATCTTTCAGTTGAAAATATCTGTCGTGACTGATTTTAAGACTAGTCATAAAGCTCTCATCTAGTTTAATTTCATTAGTATAAAGCAAGATGCGAGAATAGTCAAGTATAAATAAAAATGCAAGCCGCGATGGTGGGGATCATCCGCTTGCTCTAACAGTTGTAAAGGAACTATCAGCATGACTATTTATTTGTACGTCAAAACTCACAACAAAACCGGTTTGAAATATCTCGGAAAAACTCAATCGTTAGACCCTTATTTGTACCAAGGTTCGGGGTCTTACTGGACAAACCATATAAAAAAGCACGGATATGATGTTACTACCGAAATCATTAAAGAATGTTCTTCCAAAGAAGAATTAAAAGAATGGGGTTCGTATTATAGCAAATTATGGAATGTGGTGAAAAGCAACGAGTGGGCTAACTTAAAAGAAGAAACCGGTGATGGGGGTGACACTAGTATGTGTGAAAATTTTCAAATTGCAATGCTAGAAGTTGCCAAACAAAAGAAAAAAGCTCGATGGTGGAATAATGGATATGATCAATTGCATTGTGAAATTCCACCATCCGATGATTATAAACCGGGTCGATTAAAATTTAACAACATTGGTGCAAAACTCGGTGCCCAAGTTAATAAATCCAAACATTGGGTTAATAATGGTGTTGTTGAAATGATGATTTTTAAATCAGATCCAATTCCAGAAGCATTTTCAAAAGGCCGTCTTAATCCGTTCAATGGTATTAATAAAACTGGTCATTCTAAAGGGTTCTGCTGGTGGAATAACGGGGAGGCCGAAACAATGTCAATCTCTCCGCCTGATCAAAGTTTTATTAGGGGCAGGTTACCTAAGGGTTAAGCCAGTCCCTATCATTCTCAACTTCATCCTTACTTGGTAGATTATTAAGGTCAATTTCTTTTGGAGTGTAATTTTCTGCCTGAAGTTCATATCCATAATAACCCCGAGGATTACATGCTACCAAGGTATCCCCTAAATAATATCTGACTGGATCGTGCATATGGCCATGAACAAACAACTTAATCTGCGTATTGTCCATGATCAACTCTTCAAGATGATTATGGTATCCACCATTCAAATGATAATCCTCTTTGTACTTAGGATTGACACTCAATGCAGAAGGAGCGTGGTGTGTTACAACCACAACTTTATCATCCTGATGATCTGCAAGAAAGCTCTTCAATTGCTGCACAGAATAGTTGTACTCTCGAATAGCATCATGTACGGTAAACCTACTAGTCCAGTATCCATTCTTTTGATGGCTATGTTCAAATTTAATCAAACGAAAGTCGTTCAACCCATTCTGTACGGTTTCCATGGTTAAGGGATTACCACCGTGCATGTTGGTCCACATAGTAGCGCCCCAGAAATGAACCCCATCAAGTTCAACAGATTCATTTTCAAGAAAATGCACATTGCTCGGAAGTTCTGCTTTCAACGCATTGCGACTAGTATCATAGTATCCATGATAGTATTCATGATTGCCGCAGATGTAGATAACTCGATTGTATTTGGCAAATTCTTCATTAATAAAGCGGCGATATCGATCAGCAAGAAATACATTGCGACCAGTGTTTTCAGCAAGTCGCAGATGTCCAATTTCTAGGGTATCGCCTGCTACAATTAGCACATCGCCTCCAGGAAGTTCAATATCCTGAACATTGATATGCAGATCCGAAACCAATCCAACTTTCATTTTATTTCCTATCTAAATAATCGCCGTATTTCAGCAAAAACATTGTGCGCTTGGGTTCATTAACAAAATCTAAACACATGCGATGTTCATAGTTATTTCCGTTAGAATCTCTATAATGTTGCTCGCGTGTAGTAAACCCTAGTACATTTTTTGTACGCTCCCTGAACTTAAGAGTTTTAGGGTAGTCTTTGTCAAGCTGTGCATACAAAAGATACCATTTATGCATGGGCATTTTAATGGCTTTCCAAGACTTATCCATTAGATTCTAGAACGTCCTAACTTACGCATTACATTCTGCACACCAATAGCCTGGCGCTTTGCGTCCTCTAGTGCGTTGTGCTTTGCAGACTGCGGCATGTCAGCATCAGCAAGATCGAACAACGTTCGTGTATCTCGACAATCCCAAAACTTCCAAGGAACAGTTCGCTTCATTTGAGCAAGCAAATCTTCGATAATGATAATATCAAAAACTGCACCGTGTGACCAAACCTTGTCGCATCCCCAGGCAAACTTATGGAACTTGTCCATTGCTTGGTCTAGAGGAAGTCGATCATCATCACTGAATGCTTCTAACATAATCTCAGGATCTTGCTTTCCCCACCAGTCCAAAGTATCCTCATTGATTTCGCGTCCTAGTTCGGACTGTGCATCGATATCAATTCTAAAATACATTTCATCAAAGATCTCGTCAGTGAACGGATCAAACGTAACTGCACCTAGCGTAAGGATCACAGCCCGAGGACTAGTAGCCATAGTTTCAAGGTCGAACATTAAATGCTTTGCCATAAATTAATTTCCTTTATTCACTATTATAGCAGTTAACGGTGTTGAAGTCAACTTAATACTTCAACTCCATCGAACTTCAAAAGCAAAAATGTTACCAGCGGATGATCTGCGGGCTCAAATTCTATGTGATGCACTGATCCATAGCTTTTAAATGGATAAAATTTTACACCGGATGCTTTTAATGCCTTGTTCACCTCACGTAAGTGTTCCCACGGAACTTTAATCTTCGTCTTCGTTACCGTCATTTTCTTCATCCTTCCAATACCAATCAGGATCATGATTAGGATCGTCGTAATCTTGATAATACTGCTCGTTAGGCATTAGTATACGAAATTTATCTCCCGCAGTCAACGATAGCATTGTGAGCGACGGTTTATTCATAATGTCAGTTACATAAAATGTACTACCGCATCTACCACCGATTTTCTTAAATGGTCCATGTTTAACATTGGTTTGTTTAATAGACGATTCGACATCAGTTTTTGTGTTAGCCCCATAAATTATGCGAGTAATACCCTTAGCTTCGTTATTGAGTCGGATTTTATCATGTTCAGTAAGTTTGGTGATATTAGCACAGTTATCTTTATCAATGACAAGCAAACAATCTTTAACTTTGATACTGCCTTTAGTGCTAGGATTGTCCGGAGTTTCTTTAGTGGACCACGGAACTGTACATTCAACGTGTTCCACATAGTAGGTTTTCCCCTGTGTTTTAACAACCCACATAGGAATAGTCGGATCAGTTAAATGTCCTTTGTTGAAATGAAACACTACATCTTTACATGCTAATTCGATCATGCTGCTTCTCCTTGGCGAGCAGCAGACCATTGCTGCGCAGACAGCACTTTAGCATCTGCAAGTAGCAGTAGCATAGCAGTAGCTTGTTTCCGTGCTGTAATCAGCTTATAAACAGTGTGTCCGCCTAGATTGCTTTTAACTTCTGCAGTGTGTTTTGCTTTAAGTTCTCTAATGTTATTTGAGAGGTTGTTGTATTCCTTCTTCCATTCTGCACGGAAGGCAAGGTAAGTTTCGCGATTGGTAAAATTAAATTCGTTCATGATGTATCTCCTTAAATGAACTGTTCGTCTAGAATGCTGTATGATTTTTGTGGCTTGTAAGTGTACAGGCTATGCTTGAAAAAGTATGGATGCCTGTGCGCTAGCGGCTCAGTGGTCAAGCTAGTGTATCCCCGATCATCGTCTGGTTCATAAAATTTATGATAGCGGATGTTTAGTTGGGATAACTCTGCTGAAACTTTGTTCAGTGAGTGTTCTGATTTGACACCTATTAGAATAAGGTGACTTGTGGATTCAGGCTTGCCTAAATCGCGCCCTGCTTCTAGTGCAGAATGCGCAGCTTGAACAATTTGCTGTTCAATAGGGAGATCTGTTCGAATAAAACAGTAACAATAATTCTTATCTTCAGTTTGTTCAGTAATCTATGCCATTTTCATTTCCTTTCAAAAGTTGGTGCTTTTCACACCGTGATGCCCGTACCCTAATACGTCTAATGGGTTCACTAGTAAATCCTAGCTATACCTGTTGCACTGAAATTCAGTGTTGCCGGACTGTAGTAATATTTATTCAGTACTAATTGTCACTGACATTTTTTGATAATCTTTATTTAACACGGTCTTTTTAGCATCGCACACCCTGCAAAGAGTTTGAACGTTATCTTTGCTATCACTACCGCCTTCAACTTTTCGTTCAGTATGATCACCGATTAAAGTAGATCTCATTGCTCTGATTTTATGTAGTTCGTCATCCCAAACTTGCTCATCAAACCAAGGATCATCTTTCGGAGTATAACCACACCAATTACAGCACCATTCTCTAGCAAAGGAATGCGGTCTATCGACTCTGCCCATTCCCCCGTATTCTCTTTGTTGTATTTGGTGTTCTCTACAAAGATGTTTATCGCCCGGACCTTTAAATGTTGTGATCGGATTGTCACATCCTTCTAGGATACATACTTTCTCATTTGTGCGTTGTTCTTTGATTTGAGATAAAGACTTTCTCAAATCATCTTCGGGTTTTCGAATCGACCCCTTCATTATAGAAGATCTGCTGAAGGAACAATCCAGGGAGGATTCCTAAAATTAGGAAGAGCGCCTGTAAAGTTTTTTCGAAGCTGTGCTAAGAAGAAAACCTGAGTCCTTTTCTCTTCAGTAGGGTAGTTAATCCCCCAAAGGGTACCGTCCGGATTGGGCTTGTTTAGTCTCCACCATTCTTGATAGCTTAACTTAGCCTTATGTGAAAGGTAAATTACATCAATGTCTTGACCGTTAAAGGCTTTCCTAATACTATCGGTGATTCCTTTAATATACTGATCGTCTACTGTAATTTTTGCATTATTGCAAAGGTTGAAAAAGTCATAAAGCAACCAACTTTCTTTAGGTTGAACTGGCCGACTGCTATTGCACATAGATTTAAAATATTTACAAAAATTTTCAGTTACAGACAAATCATAAGTAAGATTTGTCAACTCCTTCAAACGAGTAAGTGCACCGGGTTCTTTAATATCTCCAAATTTTTCGTTTGTAGCAAACATCTTTGCATTTTCTAATGCTTGTTGTTTTTTCTCATTCAGTATCCAATCTGGATTAGTACTCCCGTCAGTGCGAACACCAAAAACTTTTTGATGAAACTTATCGATGTCATCTAAGGGTTTCTTCCCCTCGCCGTTAAGAGTAATGAAGCATTGACGCATATCACTCTTCATAGTACTTGGATAAACTACAACAGGAATTCGAATATTATTTAGATTAGATTCGCCTAGAACGTGCTTTGCAATCATCAACAAAACGATGGCAGTATGCTGCCCATCCCAGCAAACATATTTTCCAGGACACGCCGGTTCTTCATAGACACAAATAGGCATTACTAGAATTTGCCAAAAATGATCTAAAATGTTAATGGCATGCTTAAAATCTAACATTCTTTGCAATGTAACATCGATCATAATTTTATCTAATGAGGTCGATTGCGCCCTACAAAGAGAAATATTAGACCAATTATGCACTGTAGGATTCATCAGTTTAAAATTTTTGATAGAATCCTCTAGCAGATATTTCTTATTTTCATCTGCCAAATGTTCCGACAATCTTGTTGTAAGATCGACATAATGACTTTGACTTTTGTGAAACTGATTATTTACTACATCAGCATAACAGGTCACTGTTCTAGGTTTAGTTATAAGCTGGTGTGACGTAAGTTGCATTGTCATAATTCTAACCTTTCAAGGATGGGATGCTCAAAGAGCATCCCAAACACTGTAGCTCTTTTCCTTGATCTTGACCAGCATGGCCTTGGTGCCGCTTTCATTTTCAAACATGAATCGCGTACCATCACCTTCGATCTTCTTAAGGTCAGTGGTGTCGAAACGAGCCTGGCGCCACTCGTAATCTTCGTCGCCTTCGTCGTCCTTTTCCCAAACCTTGTAGTTGATGTGAACCTTGCCGTTAAGCGGGTTACCACGCCATTCCTGATCATTAATATCGTCGGATTCAACAACCTCGTTGTTGAGGCTGAGATGAACCTTGTACTTGCATTCTTCGCTGTACTCAGGCTTGGCATTCAGCAGCTTCATAGCATCCTGCGGCGATTCATCGTAACGATTCATTTCTTCAACAAGTGCCTTAAGCATGTCAAAGTTGAAGGCCGAAAACGTACCAGTAATCTGAATGATTCGCTCAATGTGCGACTTGTTGTTAAGGCGGTCTTCGCAGTATTCACGAATGAAGTCTGCATCAAGTCCCTTGAAGTCGATCATGTAAAAGATACGGCCCGGACGGTTACGCATGTGACTATCAATACGCCACTTGTCATTGCAGGTAAGGATGAACAGCTTCTTGGAAGGAAAAACACCGTCAAGCAGCGTCAGCATCTGTTCCTGATCGTCCTTGTCATAGACCTTTTCGAATTCGTCAAAAAGCACAACACAAGGCTGTTCAATGCTCTGAATCAAGCTGTTAAAGCTGTCGCCGACCCAAGGCTGATTGATAACAATGGTAGGAACACCGTTCTTAGCAGCTTCAACTACAAGATTCTTTGCAAGCAGCGATTTGCCCGAACCCTTTTCGCCGTTGAGCAACACACCGGTGCTAGCATCACGCGACATGAAAGTGGAATAGATACGATCAGTGTGACGAGTAGTGTCACCGTAGAGCTTGGTAGAAATTTCAAAATCTTCAATCTTCTCAAGGAAAAGATTCTTGAACATATCTTCCTTGATCACGTAGTTGCCCGCAGGCAGCGTTTCGTGAAGATCCATTGCTTCCTTGGAAGAAACGCGAAAGGTATTGCCCGACTTCATATAGTACGTCATTGTTTAATCCTTACTGTGTGTTGCTAATGTGTGTAGTATATAGAGATTGTAGAATTAAGTCAATTGGAATTTTTTAAAGTTAAGCCACTGTGTTAAACTATTAAATTAACACAGTGGCTGGTTGGAATTTTCAGTAATTTAGAGTGCAAGCACTGCGTAAAACATGAATACGCAAAGTGCAGTAACTACTGTAGCTAGTGAGCGCGATACTAACACTAGGCGATCAGTCTGATCGGATCGGCTGTTGTACATTTTTTATCTCCTTCTGTGTGTAAGTGATTGAATTATACAATCACGCGACTATTTAGTCAACAAAAATGCTGCACTGCAAAAATTAAATCTTTTCGTTAACTCGTTTCTCAATCATATCCCAAACAATTTCATATTCGGGCCAATCTGATTCCACTACCGCTGCTTCAAACTCAGGGAGATTAAAGCTATTGATCAACGCCATAAGCTGAATCTCTTGTTCTGCGGTAATATGCTTGCGTTTTACGACAATATATCTCCACTCTCTCTTAAATTCACTCATAGTGTTTTCCCCTTAAATCTTAGCGTTTGCACGAACTTCGTCAAAGGTGTATTCCTTAACGAGCTTGCCGTTTTCAAACACCGTGACCAGTTCATCGGCATAGTCTTTGTTGATAACATCGCTAAAGAAATTGCCATTGCCATCGTTATATAGCGTGACACGACCCTTCTTGCTCTGCTTGCCTTTGTCAGTGATCGGGTCCTTGAAGACATCAATCCATTCACCATTAACAAGTGCAGCACTGCACTTCATAGCAAACTTCTGATCATCCCTGTTCACAATCTGGAGCAATGCACCGCCCTGACCAAACACCACGTTGTCAGCACTGTAGCCAGTAAGCGTGATAGTGTAGAGAATGCTGCGAATGCTTGCGTGATTGATACCATCACCCTGCAACACACGAACATTGTTCAGGACCTTGAAGCCCTTGTCATTGACGGTGTGACCAAAGTACTTGTCAAGAATCTGCAAGCACTGCTTGACAATCATATCCATACTTGTAACTCAGCACCTTGCCAACAGTTCCGCCACTGGGCGTATTGCCTACAAACACGTAGTCTCCCATTTTAGGGAACGGCTGACCATACATAGTAATCTTGTTCGGATTACTGTCATCATCAGCAAACATCATGTAATTGAGCTTTACGCCATTTGGCTTCTTAAGCCGGTTGTTCTTAGTACGGTCCCAGTATGCCACGATCAACCTTCCACCAGTTCAATACGAACAATCTGCGAGGCCATGCTGCGATCCAGCGCAGAACCGTACTGTTCGCCCAGCGACTTCATGATCGGACCCATTGCCTTGATGTTGCGTTCAGTGTTAGAATACACAAGGTAATCCTGCACGAAACGGCTAATTGTCCTAGCATCGGGACTCTGTGGCAGCATGTTCTTTAGAACAGTAAGTTCACGACAAGAGCGCACATACAGCTCACCGTCTTCGCCATTGTTTGCAGACAGAATTGAAATTGTATCTTCGGTCTGCTTTACAGCACGGCGAATCGCCTGAATGGCATCGTCGTCGGTAACAGTAAAGTTACCCTTGTCCTCTGCGCGATCTTTGGCGATCTGATTGGCTGAGCTTACAACCACACTCAGTGACTTTGCAAGTTCGTCACGATTCTTACGCAGTTCGAGGCTGGTTTTTGTCAAGGTTTCTAATACGCTCATGATAACTTCCTTTGATAGTGTTACTATGAGCGTATTATACTTTTAATTTTTGATGATTACAAGTGAATTATTTCTCAACAGTCGGAGCCGTGATAGTGTGTGTTTTTAGTTCGTCATTGGCAATTTTACTGCCTTTGTTAAAACTAGCACTACGAGCATTAGCCTGCTTCTTACCTTTGTTTCGCATGGTCCATGCATATCCTGCAAGGTGACCACTGCAATCCTTGGTGCATTGACTGCCCTTAAAACTCAATTCGTTAAGTATTTCACTAATTCGCATCGAGTATTTATGCGATGAACTATCAGTGCATTGTTTTACCACAAGTATTACATTTTGGATAAATAATAGTGTAGTTCGCGATACTAGCAATATCCAACTACTCTAATGCTATCGAGGAGTACCAGCAAATGTATTTACAATTTTATGTTTACGCTTATCTAAGAACTGACGGCTCACCTTATTATATCGGTAAGGGTAAAGAAGATCGTGCCTTTCAGGATCATTATTATCATAAACCACCAAAAGACAAAAAAAGAATAGTGTTTCTCGAAACCAATTTAACCGAAGTTGGTGCGTTGTCTCTAGAAAGAAGAATGATTCGATGGTATGGAAGAAAAGACAATAAAACTGGAATTTTGATTAACAAAACTGATGGTGGTGACGGAGTTAGTGGTTATAGACATACAGAAGAAACTATTCAGAAACAAAAAATGCGACAAACTGGCAAAAAACGCGCTCCGTTAACTGAAGAAACCAAACAAAAAATACGAGAAGCTCGTAAATCACAAGTAATGAAACCCAGATCCGAAGAATCTAAAGAAAAAATGAGACAAGCGGCAATGGGCAACAAATGGAGCGTTGGAAATAAAAATAGGCTTGGAAAAACACAATCAGAAGAATCTAATCTAAAACGATCTGAAAAATTAAAAGGCCGACATTTTACAGATGAACATCTAGAAAATCTAAAAAAATGGAGGGCAAGTACCAAAACTTGCCCTCACTGTAATGCGGTTCGTGATCCAGCAAACTATGCTAGAAGTCACGGTGATAAATGCAAATCACGCATAGATAGTCAATGATGTACCACACGATGAACAAAACCTAGCAGATGTTTTGTTCTTTCGATTACATGTAGTGCATTGCACCTTGGTATGAACTGTTACCGGAGCAATAACCGGCTTGTTGTCTTCAGTTTCGCCCAGTAGTTTGAGTATCATACTGTGCTTTTCAGACTCAACAGCAAAATTGCTTACAGTTGTGAACTTCTGTTCGCTCTTGCTGCCTGGAACAGTAATGCCTACATCATTCTGAGCAAAACTCTGTGCAGAACCAACAACCATATTGTTAAGTGATGCACCTGCACTCATCGAAGAACATGCAACACCAGGATGTTGATGAGTTGCAGCATTCATTGCAGATGTAGCCATACCTTTAGCAACTTGACCAGATGCAACTGAACGCAAGAGTGTGTTGTGATCCCAATAGGTCGGATCAGTCCAAGTAAGACCGTTATTGTAGTGATAATTCGGATAGTAGGGTTTCGGGTAATCTCGTTCAAATTGGAATTCAACGCGGATTAATCCATCTTCTAGCTTAATGCCACGGTGATCTTCAATAGCGCCAGTTCTCTCAATAAACTTGAAACGGTTGCCTTCGCTTAGGTTACCATTTTTGATCCAACGCTCGAGATCAACTTCCTGACCTGCGTTAAGAACAAGGCCATTAGGCACAACGTCATCGCCGTCGAGAAATACATGGAAGATACCACGCTTGGTGTTTAGATTTTTGATTAGAATGCTATATTCGCTACCGAATGGAATATAGACTGTGTCCTTGAATTCACGGAGGACCTTGCCGTTGACTTTTACCGCGATGGCGGCTCTATTGCTATACATCATGTTATTTCCTTTAAACGGGCTCCATGCTAGGCCCCAATTTACAATGCACGGTAGGGTGAAACCGAATGTTTCACAAAATTATTTATTAATCATATTACTGAATTGTTATTATCTGACTCTTGTAAAGAAGTTCCACAATTAGAACAAAAATTGGAGGGGTCGATGTTTTTTCGTTGACAGGAACTACAAATTAAGTTAGTTTTTTTATTTCCTGTGCCTGTTAACCCGAGTCTTTTAAATTCTCTTTTTTGATCCATTCGTTCTTTTCTGATTGCGTCCCTTTCTTCGGGTGTGAAGTCTCCTCTCATTTTTTGTATTCGCGGGCCTAATACTCTCTTTCCATTTATAGTATCAGCTTCTACGTTAGAAAATTTTCTCAATTTGTGTTCTTCAGATAAGAAGACATTAGCTTCTATCGGAATTGTTTCTATCAAAGATCTAGCTTCATCTCTAGTAAATTCAAACCATTCTCCATTAATTCGATTAGATTCAAATTTTGAATGTAGTAATTTTTCCATAGTATGATGATCGGCAGCTTTCCATACAGCTTGTACCGATATTTTGAATGGAAGAAGTATCCCTAAGTCAGTGACTCGTATTTCGGGAGTTTTAGATTTTCCTATTTTATACCATCTAAAAGTAGGAGATCCAATAAAGTATACATAACCTGCCATAATTATAACAACAAAAATGCCTTGTATAAATTATAGATGATCATTACAATGTTAAGTGGCAAAAATGCCAACCAAAATCTTGCCCAGCCTGTCTTACCCTTGGCTGACAGCTTATGATGAAGATGGACAGCGCCGGCACCTAGGGCCAAATTATAAAGTGCTAATCCTAGATAAATCCACATTCTTATTTTCTACCACTACCGATAATTATCCCGAAGAGGAACCACACGATTGAAGATACCGTTGTGATCCAAAATGCCTGTTCTGCGGTAATCATACTTATCTCCGAAATTGGTGTGCCCGGCGGGACTTGAACCCGCGACCCGGAGTTTTAGAGGCCCCTGCTCTAACCAGCTGAGCTACGGGCACACACTTAAAATGCAATTTCACCACCGTAAAATTTAGATTCCCAAATTTGATTGAACAGATGAATTCTGTCATTAAATTTCATACAAAACATAGTTTCAGCAGCATCACCGTATGTGCGTACGATAATTTTTGTTACGTCGGGCATAGTAACCTGCGAATGCGAACCAGTTAATGTGGTAAAATGTATTTCATTTCTTTCAACGTGAACATCATACTGATTATTGAACAACCAACCAACTTCGTCCATTGTAAGCTCGCCGATTATTCGCCAAACTCTTATAAGTGTCAATCCGTCAGTATTCACCGTTAATTATCCAAAAAATGGCGCGCTCGGCAGGATTCGAACCCGCAATCATGAGCTTTAGAGACTCTTGTGAAACCACTCAGCCTCGAGCGCGTTTAATATACAGATATTATAACTGATTACGCAGGGCGTGTCAACTAGTTTCGTGATGTAATTTGTGATCAAACGGTGGATCATTATTCAGTTCAGTGTCTTTGAGATTCATATATAGCACACGATTGCTCAAAACTTCGACCCAAGTTTGTTGTTTAGGATGATTTAATTCCCAGAAATTAAAACTCATATGACTTTGCACAGGGCGAACATACATGGTCTTTTCTTTGGGGACAATCATGATCTGGCTGGTAGTACGCATCTTCTTTGTTTTAGTAGAAGTTCGCAGTGCATTTAGCTGCCCGTCGCCTGTGAAATTTAAAGTCAAACCGTCTAGAATATCTTCCGGATCTTTGGCTTTTGCCACAACAAATTCTGCGATCTTTTTACGACTTTCAGAACTGATACGACTTAGGTCTTCACCGTCGCTCTTGCCGCGCTGATATCCTGACCATTCTAGCCAAACACCATGATTAGTTCTTACTACAGTTTGATCTTTGGGAATTTCACGAACCTTGCAGGCATAATCTCTGTCAGCATATCCGCCTGGTTTCCAACAGCCTTCAATTAGCACCATTGTTTCTCGATCAAATACCAAAGTATTTCCTGGAAGTTTCTGATCGACTAGACTTTGAACAACTTCCTTAACACTTGTGTTAGTAAGGGCTTTTTTGATCTTCTTGCCGTCCTTGCTGGGTTCTTTGGTACGGACTTCAATTTCTTTTTCGTCATCAAATACCATAAGACTAGCACTAAGCACACCTACGCCTGCAGAATTTAAACCTTCACAGTATTGAGTAATGTTATCCCAGAAGTAAAGTATTTCTACGCCTCCTGTGATTTTCTTTTTGAAGGAAATTTCCGGAATATAGTTGCGATCGCGATTTTTAAGACCGACCCAACCTGTGCCTTCAAAATACTTGCCCATCACAATACACATTACTTTGTTTCCTCTAGACGCTCTTCAAGTGCATCTACCAACTGAGACATTGGGATGCCGTTTTCTTTATATCCTATAGCCAACATTTTTATGTATTTTTTACTAGGAAGAGAACTAGAATGATAAGCAGGATCCATGATGTAAGTTGTTGCTCGTATTTTCTTCGAGCCCAACTCAATTTCTACAGGAATCCTATTGTAGTTCTTATGAAGTCCTTCATCGTGATCGAGTATTTTTAAATCACGGTTAGTTATTTTCCAAACTACACCACGGCATTCGGTGTCTTCTTGATTTTCAATGTCAGCATAGTGCTTAAGAATAAATTTAAAATTCTTTAAAACACCGACACCGAGAGGTTTGGCTCCAGGCACTCGACGTACAAATTCTTCAACGTCAGTATTGTGCCCGTACCCAAAATAAAAAATATCTTCAATGTCGGCAAATCGCATCTAGTATTTATTATTTCGAAGACCTTAGCAAATACATCGAAAGAGCAGAGCTATCAACAATTATAGTATCCTTTGGATATTTGTTAACAGTTGATTTATAACTTCCGCCCAGTCTTGCTAGTTTGACCATTTTAGGATTCATTTTAACAATCTTACCAAGCTGTAATGAATTCCCGTCCGGATATGCTACACAGAGATCTAGTTCTAGAATCTGACCTATCTTGTCGGTATGAGTTGGTAATTCTTTTGCCATGATTACTTGTCTTGATTTAACATACGCTGTTTCTTAAGCCAGCGAGAACGAGCAGCACCCTTTTCACGCTTTCTCTTCTCGCTGGGCTTTTCGTATGTTTGCCCCTTGATGTATTCGATTAGAATACCGGAGTTATCAACTTTTCTCTTAAATTTTCTAAGAGCAGCAGTAAAATTATCTCGGACTTCAACGGAGAGTCCTTCGAAGTTATTTTGATATGGTTGTTTTTTCGACATCATCTTTTCTAAAAATTAATACGGCATCACCGCCGTTTACGGTATCTTTACTTATCACAATTTTCTCTAGACCACGCTCAACAAGGTCCACAGCGTCATATTGATAATTCAAAAGCATCTTCTCAATAATTTGACGAAGCCCACGTGCATTAGTTTTCATTTCTTTTGCCTTCTCGGCAATGCAACGTAGTGCTTCATCTTCAAATGTTAATTCAATTCCGTCCAACTTAAAAAGATGTTGATACTGCTGAATAACACTATTCTTTGGTTCTTTAAGAATACTTACCAATTCGTCGATGGTAAGTTCATTAACATTGACTACAAGTCCGAACCGACCTACAAATTCTGGAATTAATCCAAAGGAGATAAGATCCTTGTTGGTGCAGTCGTCGTAATGTAGGGCCGAGTCCGGTTTTGTAAAGACATCAGCACCAAAGCCGATAGGATTACTACGGCCACGCTTGGCAATAATCTTATCTAGACCGACGAATGCTCCGCCGCAAATGAATAAGATATTTGATGTATCAATTTCCAACATTTCTGCTTTGGGATTCTTTCGTTTGCTTCCGCCGGCAGGTACACGGGCTACAGTTCCTTCGATCATCTTGAGCAAAGCCTGTTGCACGCCTTCGCCGCTGACATCGCGAGTAATGGAGGTATTTTCACCTTTACGTGCAATCTTATCAATCTCGTCGATGTAAACAATACCGCGCTGCGCCCTCTCAACATCATCGTCGGCTACACTAAGCAGCCTAGCAAGGATGCTTTCAACGTCGTCACCTACATAACCTGCTTCAGTTAATCCAGTAGCATCACAGATAGCAAATGGTAGATCGAGAAAATCTGCAATTTTCTTAGCCATCATGGTTTTGCCGCAGCCCGATGGTCCTAGCATCAGCACATTAGTTTTATCCAGGACAATTTCACTAGATGGATTGTTAATGCGCTTGTAATGTTGGGCTACACCTACAGACAGTGCAATCTTTGCACGAGTCTGACCGATTACATACCTATCAAGGTATTCTTTGATTTTAGCCGGATTATATTTCAGCTTCTCGTCTTTTAACGGAAACTGTTTGACTTTTTCATCTTTAAGGATACCCGAGCAAAGAGTCACACATTCATTGCAAATTCCTACGTCTGAACCGACAATAAGTTTTTCAACATCTTCTTTGCTCTTTCCGCAAAAACTACAGGTGTGCAATTTAGTTTCCTTGGTCATTGAATACTTTCTCTAAAAATGTTTCAGTTGTGGGTAGAAATTTATTATTGATGTGCATCATCAATGCTTTCAAGTTTTCGTTATTAGTTGTATAATAAACATTAGGTTTAGAAAGTATATAACTGCCCATGAGATTAATTATAACATGTTCAGTGTCGTAGTTCAACAAAATAACGTCTGCGCGGTTCACCGCATACAACAACCAAGTAACGTTAGTTTCACCTTGGTAGAAGTAGAAATTGACTTCGGGAAAATCGCCTTTTTCAGCTAACCAACGACTGGTCATTTCTTGGTCATCGTCTGACATACCAAGGAACAGCACACTAAAATTTGAATTCTCATAAAAATCAGGCGGCGTAATTAGAGTAATTTTATTCACTATCGGTTGACTTTCTACGTCTGGCAGTTTCTAAATATTCGCCTTCGCTAATAGGCTTTAGAATCTCAGTCCACTTGTTGCTTTCTCGCTGTTCTTCATTTTGAACATAAGTGCGTGGTTCTGCAGTGACAATTTCTTGTGTGCCTGCTGAGTCTTCGATGATCATACTGTTTTCAGTATGAGTGATCTTGACTTCGGGAGTATGGGCAGCTTCTTCAATAGATTCCATATGTTCAGCCGTATCTTCTTCGATCATAGGAACTTCTGGTTTAGTTGGAGTAACTCCTTGGTCGAACGCATCGATTTCTGATTGAATATGCCTATCTGTTGGATCTGGTCCTAGATACATTTCCATTACTGCATCAGAGGGCACCTCGGGAAGTCCTTTATTTGCGCCGCCATATTCTAAATCAATCGCAGGATCAATTGTGCCCTTCAGATCGAAGAATTTTTTCTTGAAGTCATCTTCGTCGAATTCTTCTTCGTCTTCTGCTGCGCTACGGCGTTCTTCAGCAGCTTGTGCAAAACTATATTGACTTGCTAATAGCAGCGTAATAGCCAATGGATCAAATACAATAACAATTAGAATAATGACCCAGCTTACTGCCTGTTCTAGAATATTTTCGTTGGGATTGGGCCCATAAATTAACTGCGCGATATATTTGATTGGTCCAACTTCTGCTTCAACCTTGCGCGATTGCGAGCGAATTGGGGCACTGGTTTCCATAAGATCGCTAATTGCTTTCTGCTGGGTTTCGATATCTTGGGCAACGCGGGTTCTCTCGTTCTTTTGAGATTTCCGTATCGAAACGGCTGTAGAGGCACCTGCCGCTGTTGTTGTGCGGCCCATTGTTTGATCCACCACAGCATCCATTTGTTGTAGTGCTTTGCGGTCAGCATCGATATTGTCCTTTGCTGTTTGAATTTTTTGATCATAAACAGATAATCTAGCAGAAATGTCGCCACTTACCAGTGCTTGATCGCTATGTGCCTTGCTCAAATATCCAAAGATGCCCATTGATGTAATCATCATTAGTACAACGACTGCAATAGTCAGATATGTTTTTAACGCAAACGGCGCTTTATCCCAATTTTGTTTGAGCCACACTGTAACTACTAGTTTTGCAAGTTCTAAACTAACACCCATAACAATAATAGGAATCATTGCTGCTGAGAATATACTAGCAAGTCCTGCTACTGAGTAAAAAATTGCGACTGCGCTGATCAGCAGTCCTGATAATAGAGTAAGATAACCTAAACGCATAATGGATATTTATTGCCTTTTATTAGTCGACGTCTTTTCCTTTGACAATCCCGCATTTTGTACATTGCAGAATATATCGTACGCCTATTGGACGAGTAGAAGAAACGTTGGTATCAAATAAAGAAATTTCTTTGAGAATTGACCAACGATGCCAGCATCCAGTGAACAAAAATGAAATTAGTTTAAGCATATGGAATGTATCCGTCATCTTCACCAGGAAGATACCAGCGATTTTCATCATAATTCCAATGGCGACTATCATAGATAGTAAATGCCAACATTCGACGTAGGAAATTAAATTCAATATGAAGCCCACCGTGATCCGCGCCAATAGGATTGAATCTAAAACAGAATCCTAAAAGTTCGTTGCCCATCTTTGAACACTGAATTTCCCAATGCTTGGTGCCCCAAAGATCGCCATCCTTGTAGAAATAATCTTTGCCAGCACCTTCTTGTTTACGGGGCCACGACAGACTGAAATTAAGGTTAATCATGAATTTCTCCTTTGCAGTATTATACAGCAAAGTCTAAGAAGTTGCAAGAAAAAGATAGGCTCCGAAGAGCCTATCAAGTGCAGCTATGCTACGTTATTATGTTACGAATTTGACTTAAGCCAAGCCAGAATGTTTTCTGGAGCACTTTCACCGTAGGGATCAGTTGGGCAATTATCTTCCTGACCAGGCTCGACAAACATATGTTCAATCTCGCCGTTCTGAATTACAGCGGCGTATCGCCAGCTGCGACGGCCGAACCCTAGGTTATCCTTATCAACAAGCATACCCATTGCTTCGGTAAACTTGCCCGAACCGTCGGGAATAACCTGAACATTTTGGATATTCTGTTGCTTTGCCCATGCATTCATTACAAATGCGTCATTAACGGAGATACAGTAGATTGCATCAATACCGAGATCTTTGAACTGTTCGAAATTGTTTTCAAATCCCGGAAGCTGATAAGTTGAGCAAGTAGGAGTAAAAGCACCTGGAAGAGAAAATAGCACAACTCGCTTTCCATGAAAATAATCAGCAGTAGTCATGTCCTGCCAACGATATGGATTAGGTCCTTCGATCGAATCATCACGGACACGAGTCTTAAAAGTTACATTGGGTACGTTCTCGAGCATTTTATTCCTTTCTGTGTGTTTAAACAGGATGCGCCTTTTGACTTCGGAAGACTAAACTCTTCTACTATTCGGAGTAGCCCTATTCAAGTTTTCCTTGACTGAAGTAGGCGTGGAACGAATGTTCGACCCTGACTACCTGTTAAAGTACTCGAAAGTACTAGAGTGTTTTGCTGAAATCATCCTTAAAACTTAATATTCGCTATTATACAGTTCATTGACTATAATGTCAAGAACTTTTTTAGAATTTCAACAGGTTGAAAGCCAACAGTACATCGCGCTTGTCCTCGTCAACGGGATAAACGGCGATAGCAGTCATTTCCCCATCATTGAGATCAGGTTCGACAAAAGATTCGTATTTAAATCCAAATTCTATCAAAATCTTTTCCACTGCATGAAGTGCGTCAAGGTTTCTAACACCTACACAAGTGAAATATGTGTTGTCCGGATCAGCGTCAGCATCACCGTTCTTCCAAAGACCGTAACCGAGTTTCATAGCGACATGAGCCGTTTGTACCAACTGATACTCACGGAAAATGTCTTGGCGGGTAAAGAAATATGCGTATCGTTTCATGTTCACAGTATAACACCTTTAGAAATCTTGTCAAGAAAAAAGGGCCCGTTAAGGTGGAGCCCATACCTTAGTTTAACTTAGAAGCTCTTCTTTAGTGCAACTACGACGTTGTTGCCATACAGCTTATGACCATCAAGGGTGTTGAGTTCCTTCATAGCCTGACCTTCGTCCTTATTGAAGTAATAAAGCCCAGTAAGGCTCCAACCCTTAGGAAGGTTGTAAGAAGCACCTACGTTATAGTCGGTGTAGTTGTAACCATGTTGGTGTGCAACAAAAGTATGCGCAGCGTGTGCAATCAATGTAATCGGACCAACTGGCTGAGCCAAATCGGCAGTTACATAATGGGTACCGTGTGAATTTGGAATACCAAAATAGTCAGTAAAAGCGTGACTACCCTTAACCGATAGCGGACCATAGCTTGCGCCGATGTAAGCTTCACTTGTAGTAAACGAAGTACCTGCATTCGATGCATGGTAATAAGTGTCAGTATAGGAACCAACATCAAGAGTTAGACCCTTGACAACTTCCTTCTTAACGCCAGCATAAAAATCTTCTTCATAACCTGCACCGCCGGTGTAGTAGTTTGAGCTTACGTTAGAAACAAAGGTACCAACATAAACGCCATTCTTGAATGAAAGATCGATGTTGCCGGAAGCTTCCGGACCAATTGCAGTCTGGCTAACACCGCGGAAACGATAATCGCTAGATACGGTAAGGTTACCAGTAAGTTCCTGTGCATGAACAGCCGAACTGAAACTCAGGGCTGCGAGCGCGGCAATAATAAACTTCTTCATATAATTCCTTTTCTGTGAGAGTCTGCTGCGTAGTTGTTACGTAGAGACGTACACTTGTTTATCAGTGTATGAAGACTATTATAGCAAAAATGAAAATGAAGTGCAACCAATTTATTTTAGGCCGGTTGCCCACCGTTGGGGATTATTTTTCGCAGACGTAATTATAACCGTAAGTGGCGCGGGGTCCCTTGCCAATCCATCCAGCTACATATTTGCAATTTTTTTCTTCCTTGGCAGCAACCCAAACTGACATTTTGTTTGCACCTTGTTCCCAATGACCCTTAGGGGCATCGGCGGCACATGCAGCGGTTGCAGAAGCAAGAGTTAGTAGTGAAGCAATGAAAATTTTCTTCATGACATCATCCTTTCGATAGTCGAGATACTTATTATCTCCCTATATTTATCGGAATTTTGAGCTCTTAGCAGATGCAGCATGAAGAAAAGTGAGGGTTTCTGTTTCTAGGTACCCTCGGACCCAGGAAATCATGCCGCTAGGGCAATATCCATAGTTGAATTATCATTTGCAGATACTTCTATTTAGTCTATATGCGACTAACCAATCAGTCTAGGTGGTATTCTTAACATAAATCGATCTCAGTTCCGCCCCATAGGATCGAAATGGTGGAGCGGCTGGGAGTCAAACCCAGGTCTTTATGTTTACCTTACACCTTGATAATTTATTAAAGCAACTGATGCATCTTTAATAAATATCTTTGCAATAATGTAGTTCGCGGATGGCAGTCCCAACTACCCTAATCCTCATACAAGGAGCTCAGCATGTCTATTTATTATATTGTATATAAAACCACAAATATTGTCAATAACAAAATTTATTTCGGAAAACATCAACAATCTATTGCTCCTTATCAATTTGACGGGTATTATGGTTCAGGACAACTACTCTCATACGCAATCAAAAAATATGGAAAATCTAACTTCATAAGAGAAACTTTATTCGTATTTGATAACGAAAATGATTGTTTATTGAAGGAAGAAGAAGTTATAACTCCACATTTAGGAAAATCTTATTGCTATAATATGCGATCAGGTGGTACAGGGGGTTTTGAACATATAAACAATGATCCAAAAAATAGAAAAAGAGTATCTGAACTATCTAGTAAAGCTAATAAAGGAATTTGTCGGCATGTTCCTACAGAAAAAGAAAAAGAAGCGAGCCGACAAAGAAATTTAATTATGAAAGAACTCGGAATCGGCGCGTATAGTCCCGAAGCCATGAAAAAAGCTGTCTTAAATAGAGATACATCATCAATTTCTAAAAAGTTATCAGGGAAAAATAATTCAGCGCATGGCTCTAAATTTTATTATAATTTAACAACCAAGGTAAAAAAACGATTTAAACCAGGTGACCTTATTCCGGAAGGATGGGTCAGGTCATTGGAATACTTCGAATCAAAGAAACAGACTCACTGGTATAATGACGGAAATAAAAATTATCTGCTAAAAATAAATGATCCTAAAATTGATTTATTAAAATTAATAAAAGGTCGTATAATTTATAATCGTGTCAAGAAATAATTTGAACCATATAATTTTTAGATTTTTCTTCAAACTCTGCCCGCTTGCGATCCATCTCAATCTTGCGAAGAAGCAATGGATCGCCGGGCTTGATTACATACTTGTTCTTTTTAAGAACTTCCCAAAGACGCTGTGCTTCTTCGCTTAAATTGTCTAATGTAATACGCCTAGCAGGCATTTCAACGACCGTAGCAAACAGTCTGACGAGTTACAAAGTTGTTATATTGATCATAGGTATCACGAATTTCGCAGCCGCCTCGATACATATCGTAATAATTTGATACAACTACGGTATGATATACCGGCGCAGGAGGTGTAACAACTACTTCACGAGGTTGAGTCGATTCCACAATCACGCCGCCAATAATACCACCGAGGACTAAGGGAGCAACCCATCCGTGTCCTCCACCTCGATGCCAGTGACCTTCGTGTGCTTGAGCGGGTGTAGTAATTAATGCTAGACCTGCTAGTGCTGTAATAAGTTTTTTCATAGAATTTCTCCTTTGCAGAATATTTACCGAATTTTGTCTTTAAACCAACGATCAGCAATTTTTTGATGAATTGGAAAACACAGTTCGACTTGATCTGCGGTCCACATAACACCTAGTTGCAGGTTTTCCTCACACACTGATCCATATGACCATTCTTCAAAGGACATAATCCGATCTGTTTTAACAGCGATAACCATTTGTCCCCATGTGTTTTGTTCACTGTACACAATACTAGCTCGACCAGGAAGTTCGAGACCAGTTTCCTCCATAAACTCACGCCGGGCAGCTTCTACTAAACTGGTGTCCTGCATATCTACAAATCCACCAATAAATGCCCATTCACCTGCACCCGGGTTACGAGCACGTTGAGCAATAGCAAGTCCTTGCCTACTAAAATCTCTAGCCCATACTGGCTGCAAGACAAATGTTACAGGGATCGGGTTTTTCCAAGCGATATCGCCGCAGGAGTTGCAAGTACGTGGCCAATTTAGATCGGCATATTCTGCACCGCAGCTACCACAAAATTTTCTATTACTCATTGATTCCTCGTCTAATTGATATCTACAGAATAATAAACAGATTTTGTTAGTTTGTCAATCTAATTACCATGGTAGAGGATCAATTACTGGCTTAGTTATCGGTGTAATTGAACGCCGAAATGAGTCCAACGCATCATTTTCTACGTTAGACTTTGTTTCGTCACCTAAATAATCAAACACCCATCCAAGAACCGTTTGTTCAGTAAGTTGTTCATAGGGAATAAATTGAGATTCAGAATCTAATTCAATACTGGCATTCCCCGATAATGTCACAGGACCATTTACCCCATCCGACGCTGTACAATTCCATCTTACAAAGTATACAACTTTTGATAATCCATCTACATCTGGTGTATTTTGCATAAATTCTATTGACCAATTTACTGTTGACATTTTTCTATTTCCTTACTTTTAAATTTAATTAAAATGCGCCGCCACTTGGGCCGCCTGTTCTTCGGATGGCACTAATGCCTTTGCTGTGAGGTTTGTTGATCATACGTTTTGTTGTATATTGGGGGGCTTGTAATAAGTTAGATCGATTTAGTCTATTTTGAAATTTTATTTCTTCCCAGTTCGGTAATTTTTTTAATAACTGAAGTACTGACGAATTACTTATATTAAACATTTTTCCAACAACTGTTGAGTTTGTTCCTAGAGCATATTCTTTCGCCATTTGTTCTATTTTTTCACTTGAGAGATTTTTTTGTGTTAAATCTTGTATTGTTAAAAGACCTTGTTCTTGCCTTGATTTTGTATTTTGTTGTAGCAAGCTATTGAAATTAGGAAGTTTTTTCAAAAGTCTTCTGATTGTAACAACATCTAAATCAAATTTATCACCTATTTGTGAATATGATCCTCCAGTTGCAAACATTCTAGACATTTGTTCAAGTTTCTCTTGCGTAGTACCTTTTCGTCCGATTGCTAACCCTTGCTTTGATCTTGACTCTCTGTTAGATGTTTTAATATCATTCCATGACGGAAGTGACTTTAGAACTCTTAGCAATGCTGTTTGCGATGTCGGATATTCTTTAGCAATATCTGCTAGTGTAAATCCTAATGAATACAGATTAGCAATTTCTTGTGTTGTTTTGTTATCAGGATTAAAACTAATTCCTTGTGGCATTTCAACTATAAATTCATGTGCTCTCATAGAATTATTTATTTGTTCTTCGGTTTCGAGTAGTACACTTCCTATTAAGAGTTGTGATTCCTTTTATGTGTTTTTTTATATAATAAGGTGTAGTATTATTTTGTATTGCTGCTTCTTTTATTGAATAATATTCAATTCCGTTGTAATTTACAGGTTTGCTAACTTTCATTTTAGTTTCTAAACTTTTTAGCTGAACACTAGTCTTACCTTTATTCCAAGGGGTTTTTCCTAACTGAGATCTACCATTATTTTCGCTCATCTTTTTACGAGTCTCAGCAGATTTTGGAATACCTTTTAATTTTCCTTTGGTTTTTCGCTAATAAGTTTTTTTGTTTCTTCTGTATGTTTTTTTCCATAAAAATTATTTCCAGATCCTCGACGTGCAGCATACATTTCTTTCATGATTTGCTCGTGAGGTATTAACCCTAATAATCCTTGCCATGCTACTTTGTCTTGCCATTTTCCATGTTGTTCATACAATACTCGGTGCGCTTCGGCATGTTCTTTTATTGTTAATTCTATTAAGTTTTCCGGGTCATCTGACCCGCCCATGTGTTTAGGTATGATATGATGGGTATGTTTCATATTCTTATTTAGCCGTTGCCCTATAAACTCATTTAGTTTGGGCACGGTAAATTCCGTCCCATTCTTTTGGTCTCGGAGGGTTCTTTTGAATTTCTTCTATGCGTTCAGCCATCATATCATAATACGCAGTAAGTTGGCCGCCCCAGATACCACGCATTGCCTGTGCCATGGCCAGTGCTCTATTCCATGCACCTAGTCTATAAACGGTCAAGAACTTTTCATGTGCGATTTCCGCTTTTTCGTCAAACTTTTCTAGAACAGTAAAAATACGTGCAGGCTCAGTTTTTCCCTTGACTGCTATTAGGTCTAGCTCAACCGTTTGGTATGTATCTCGTACATACTCGGCGGTTTTTGGTCCGATGATGATTTTAACACCATAAGGTTTGCTTTGGCCTTCCAAACGGCTAGCAAGATTAACCCCATCACCAAGGCAGGTATAATCAAAACGCTGATCACTACCCATATTACCGACAACAACAGTATCAGTATTAATACCGAGACCCATTCCAAAAGCGGGGATTCCTTCTGCGGTAACTTCATTGTTAAATTCCTTTAATGCTTTCAACATTTGGAATGCAGTTCTAACAGCATCTTTAGCATGTTGTTCATTGTTAACAGGAGCATTCCAGAAAGCCATGATACAATCGCCGATGTATTTGTCTACTGTACCTTTATTTTCTAACAAAGATTTAGTCATTATGGTCATATATCGATTCATGATCTTAGTAAGTCCTTGGACGTCTCGTCCGTAATGTTCGGATATTGCAGTGAACCCTCTAACATCAGAGAATAATATAGACAATTCAACTTCTTTCCCCCCTAATGATAGTAACTCCGGTTGTTTTTGAAGTTGTACTACTAACTCAGGTGACAGGTAGGTTCCAAACTGTTTTTTAATCTGTAATTTTTGATTTAACTCGGTAATGAACTTGACTGCATTTATGTGCAGAGAGACAAGTACTACTGTTACAATCGGCATTGTAACATCAATTAGGATATGATAATTTTTATAGACCCATGTTGATCCGAAAAACATTCCGACTACTAATAGGATTGGCAACATATAGGATAAATGTTTTTTCATTTTTCTAGCCTTTTCTTTTTAACCCCTTTTTGCGGAGAACAAATTTCACCAGTTTTCCATCTAGGATCATTGCAATCAACTAATCCTAATTTTTCTCGGGTAATAGCATTAACGGCTGGAGATTTTCCAGAAAACCGTGCTTTGTGGGCAATCATCCTGTCGAGACTTTCCCAAGATTTATACCATTTTTGCTTTTCTCTCTCTGCCCACTCTGGATCAGTAGATCTTAGAATCTTTTGCTTAGATATTCCAATTTTACCTACTGAACGCATATGATCAGCGCCTCGGCTAACTCCATACATTGCATTTAATGAACCTGCATTTTTAGCAGAGTTTTTTACGCGGTGTTCAGCTGTCTGCTCGCCGCGTTTAGCACCTTTTGGCCAACCAGTTATACCGTTTTCAGGTATTTCATTAGCCCATTCTTTTGACTCTACAATGTTATTCTTTGTTGAGAATTGTATAGCAAACTCTGAACACAACTTGATATCATCGAATCCCCATATATCAAGTGTTTTAATACTATTACCGTGTTTCTTTAAATGGCGTGTCCAGTGACGTCCTGAACCCCGATATTTAAATGGATCTATTTCCGTTGTTTTACCAAAATATTTTAATCCAGTAATTGTGTGTTGCTTTACATACAAATAAATAATCATGCTGGTGTTCCTTACAAACATTAGAGCAAGTGGGAATTGGTCTTCCGCGACTTGCATCACATTATTTATTCTTAGCGGCTATGATTAATAATAGGGGCGGGATTAACATTAGAAGGATTTCCACCAATGGAACCCAATTCGGAATCGAAACAGAATCTCCATTTAGAAGAGTCTGGAGAATACTGGCCTGAACCTGATGGGGCATTTCGGCACCAGCCGGAGTCGCTACGGGATTTGCAATTCCGCTCGCAGTCACACCAAGTAGAACGATCTTTCCATCGAGACGAGGAATATTCTCGCCTACTTCAAACGATGAGAATACGTAATTCGGGTTATTAAAAATACGCCCATATTCATCAGTGGAGATTTTACCAAACTGTGGAACACGAACCGCCTCAACTCCCGTCTCATTTATCTTCGCTTGATAGCTTGGATCGCCTGCGGCAGTACGTAGAAGCTCTAAAGCAAACGAGGGATAGTATTCTCCAGCTGATGTCGCTAACATTGGAACTCGACGAACAACACCGTCCGATTCGGGAAGAGTCGATGTTATTCCAACGCCTGCGGCAGATTCTTGAAGACTTGGAATATTATCGAGCACACATGGATAGTTTGGAAGAAAGTCTGTTGGCTTACCGTCTCCAACAACTGCGACGCCTGTTCGACGAGTAGCTGCGTTATTGCGTGTGCAATCTGAGGAAACTGTCTGACTTAATACTACTGGGTAATTTTTAAGTGATGCTGCGAAAGCATCGTCACCGTTAAATCTATCTTTTTCAGGGTATAACATAGTGCTACCGACGAGGCCAGCATGACCAGTACCGTACAGATCAGAAATAATTTTCGCATAAGTGTCCCTTGGAAATGGATATTGACCATATTTGGCCAAGGCTTTTTCACCAATATTTGCAATTACAATCTGTTCACTATGAACAGGTTTACCTAACATTAGATAGTCATAGAATTTAAGTTTCATTGCATCAACTAGATACGGGTTTGACAGTTTAACCACCAACAGCAGCGCAAAGGTTAGTATCGCTAACCAAGGGCTTAACAAAACTTTTCTTAAATTCTTCATCACGCTATCCTTAATGCTTTACATAGGAGTATCCTGTGCAAGGTCCAGAGGTACACGTAATGCTCATTGACGCACTGTCAGCGGTGGTAGCATTATCTTGAACAACTGTTACTCCAACGTTAGCACTATTTATAGTTAAAGAGAATAACTTCTGTGCTGCGCCGGCCTGTGTAACGCTTACGGTATTTCCGTTGGTGGGGATGTTTAATTCAAGAAAATGATTAGCATTGCCCTGCTGTGTTGTAGTAATTGAGTTGTTGCTACCACTAACTTCAATAAATGCACTTTTGCCCGCAGTTCCGGATTGGGTGACATTAGCAGAATTAGTGCTACCATTAATATTTGCTTCTGTATAATTCGAAGATGTTTGTTGATTAACGGACAATGTATTGTACGAACCTAATATAGAGGCTTCTAGCAAATTATTATGTCCAGGAACCGTAGTGCTTCCTTGTTGCACATTCATGGTATTATAGTTACCATTGATCACAGCAGATTGTGCTCCATTAATACCTCGTATCACATTGTAATCACCTGTTTGTGTTATAGTCACGCTGGTATTATTTCCATAGTTCTGTATATATACAGAATTATTCGTCAACGACACAGTCTGAGATATTTTAACAAGTTCTTGAGTAGATACCGAAGCACTAGGTAATGGCGCTCCTCCATCTCCAAATGCTTTCGGATTTGGCATCGTTGTTACATAATCACTATTTGGTATTAACGTGATAGAACCGGATTGATTCCAAAATAACTCTACTGCGGCGCCGCCGCCATTTTCATAATACCACACGTCAAACGCATAGGTTTGGCCGCCTTGCAGGGTTATAGAACCGCGCCCGTTCCAATTTGCTGGTCCTTGTTCTTGCCAATTACTAATAACTCGCGAACCGTTGACATTTAAAATAAATCCGTCGTCTGAATAATCATAGAACGTAATTGTTTGTGACCCTGATCCTGGAACTGTTATATAACCTGTAAAATGTATTTCTACACCGTCGGCAAGACCCGAATTCATTACCACTCCAGATCCCCAGTTGTAATTGATGTTAGTAGTTGTTCCAGAATTTAATGCCTGACCGCATCCAAAACAAGGAGTAGGTCCACCTGCGCGGTATACCTGATAGTTAACATCCGCAAAAGCTCGTGGAGTGAATAACATTAAACATAGAACAAAAATTAAGAGCTTATTAAAGGTTTTCACTTTGGCGGTGCTCCTCGCTGAATAATAGTAATTGTTCCATCAGGTCGTCCTGTACCCGGAGTAGGCCAGTGATGATCGGAGAAATTAAATCCGCCAACAATTCCGTCTTGTTCTGTTGTTATTTCTACTTTGGTATTTTTAGGTAAAATGATAATAGATTCTTGTAATTTACTGTCAGAAATTGTAGTATATGTCCAACCGATCTGGATTAATTTCTTACTAAGCAAGGGATCGACGTCTGTATACACTGTTTGTTTTAATTTTTGTCCCGGATTATACTCTACGTATACGGCTTGGAGTTCTGGCTGCGTAGGTGGATTGGCGATAGCAGCGGCAACCATTTCTACATTATCTGTAGTATTTAAATCGGGCTCTGCGTTTTTATCAGCAGCATTGCCCGCCGCATTGGATTTTTTGAATTCTTTTTTTGCCGACTGTTCTAGGCTTGTACCATCCAAGGTAGGAGGCGTTGCAATCTGCAATGAGTTGTTTAATTGCCGGGAGTTAAGGCTAACTGTTTTTGGCGGTGTTGGTGATATGTTTGCGCTATCTACTACAGTGGCTTGGAATGGCTTGTTTAGAGTAACTTTTCCAGTAGCGGTAGCAACTTCGATTTCACCTGTTGGACAATCTGCGATTAGCTTATCCGGATCTTTTTCATCATAACAATTTGGCAGCAGAACAACCATAGTTCTACCAATCTCGTCAACACTCATGATAAAATCTGTACCACGTACACCAATTGTGGCAGTAGGTGAATGAATATTTACTGCTCCGGGATTGTTATGAGCAATTGCACCCGATGCATAGCGTACAGTGCCTAGTGCAACTTTAAGTCCTAGCTTACCTTTATTTGATTTTCCGCCATCGAACACAAAATCATCTATTACTAATTTGCTATTTTCTGTAATACTAACTGTGGTTGCATCCACAAACGTGATTTTAAATTTTCCTTGACTATTAGTAGAAACAGTATCATTCTTTTCAATGCCTGCACCTTTGGCAGCAGGCATGGCCCGGGCAGCACGTTTAATCTGCCCGGCGCCTTTAAACTCTGTTATTGATCCAATACCGGCATAAGCAGGCACTGACAATAACATCAGTAATAATGCTAATAGTTTACTTGCCTGTTTTAATGTTGATCGTACCATTTGATCCAACACTTGTTAAATTAATAATGGTAGAATTTGGTCCATACTGTTGAGTTGTAACATTATTATTCGAACCGGTTATATTTTCATATAAACTGTGTCCATACATGCCACCAATGTCAGACTGAGTAGCATTAACAGTGTTGTAACTGCCATTGTATACCACAGTCTGGGAAGCATTAGGAGAGGTAACATCCATATTTAAAGTATTGTTACTACCAGTTACATTTACAGTATTGGTGATGTTCGCTGCTGCACCGTGAAATACATAAGAATTGCTATCCCCAGTGAATAATGCGTTCATATTAAGATTGTTACATGATGCTTCGTTTGTGCCGTTACCGCAACGAACAACAGCAGAGTTGCTATTACCAATCTGTCGTAGGGTTACTGTTGCTAATCCCAATGCTCCTGTATCAGAAACAACAGATGCCAATACTGAGTTACTATTTCCTGTTTGAATTACAGTAACGGTTTGATTGTCACCTCTTAGATAAACAGGGTCACTTAGTGTACCCACTGTGTTAGTTTGACCAGTTTGTTGGACGTTGATATTGACGTTAGAACCTGCTTGATTGATATAAACTCGGTTTGTTTGTGCAACTGCATCTGCTTCTGCCTGATTAGGTGAAGTAGCAACAATTGCTGGTGGCGATGGCGGTGTAGGCACAGTTGCCACTGATTGTGCAAACGCAGGCGATGCAAATAATACTGTGGTAAGTAATATTGATTTTAATAGTTTCATCTTGATTGCTCCTGTGGCTTAGCCTTAAAACGCCAAAGCCCTTTCCTTTCTCCCTGCTTTATTAGCTCTACAACTCCTGTCTCTATAGCAGACCGTATTGCATAGCTGGCTGGCTCATTTCTAGTTTGTTGACCGTCAACTTCAAATGCCTTTGTGCCTAGATCAAAAAACTCAAATGCAGTAATACCTTCAGAAGTAGATAGCACAGTTTTTTCAACGGTTACTGTCTCTAGAATTTCTCCAGTTTGTACAGACACTAATCGTAAACTAATTACTACCTCGTCCTGAATGTACTGTGTATTTGGACCAATTCCTAGAAATCTAACACCATTGCCTCCGGTCTTAACATCGGAGTTATAGTCAATAATGCCACCTTCTAGAAGTACACCCGCTACCATCAGGGGAGGTAGCGGTGCTGCTTTGTCGCCGCTCTCTAATTCACGCATTTGACGAATCAATTGGCGTTCTTTAATTAGAGAATCAAGCGATACTCTTTCTACAGGGCGAAACCACTTTCCGCCACCGGAATCTTGTAGGGTTTTTACCACGTAGGCATCTGCACCTTGTGTAACAGCAGTCGAAAACGACGACACTGTTTGTGAAGGTTTACGTTGTCCTGTCTTATCTGTAAAACTGTAAACTGCGATAGGAATCGGAACACCATCTAATTCTGGAAGATTTGCCCAAAGTTTTGGATTAGTGTAAGTGCTAACAGTAGCAGGAACAGGATTCAAATAGGAATGATTTAGCCTAGGACCAATTCCGCCCACGCATCCGGATAATGCAAATAATAGTGGTAATACTATTAACTTTTTCATCTTAACTCCTTAAAACGCGAATGTTGCAATTGGAACGGTCACTACCGTTTGGTTCCCAGACGAATCGACAACAGTTAATGTTACATCACTATTTGATTTAACGTAACTAATAGTATTACCATCTAATTTAAATGTGCCTGCAGTCGATGATCCAGGAGCACCTCCGAATAGGTTATTGCTCAACTGAGTTGCTAACTGTGAATATACTTGACTAGTGAATAAATTAACAAACTTAGCCAATGGGGTATTAGCAGCCGCAGTGGCAGCAGCCTGTGCCGCCGCAGTCTGAGCATCGATCAATGCCTGCTTTCTAGTTTGTTCTTCTTGTTGTATTGTTACAACATAACTACCCCAGCCTTGACCATTAAATGCAGGATCTTTGAATTGCTGAACAATGTCGCCCGCATAGGCTGGACTACTTAGTGTTAGAAGTAGCAGTGCTGCTAGAATCTTTTTCATCTTTACCTACCTCCTTTTTACCTTCAGACGAGAACACAAATTCAATCTTCAATATCTTTAACATTTCTATTTTTAGATTTATGTACACTGTGATCCTCCTCTATCTGTAGTACTACGCTTACTTTTTGCTGTAATCTTATTAAATCATTGTCTAACATACGAATTCGATCAATTAGAGCAACTAGAACTACGTTTGTCTCACCAATTAATGGCATCAATCGTTCAGTAACGAACTTATAAATGAAGTACACGAAATACCCCATTCCCACGGACGAAACAATCGGAAAGCCATATTGCTTAATCAATAATGCTAATTGATTCGGATCCATTAGTCTCTTCTCGCATCATTCTTACCGTCGGCTCGTGCGATACGATCGAGGTCCGGTCTTAGTCCCAGTGCCGAACTTACAGTGGCATCGATACGAATCATATCATGATTCATAGTTCTAACTCGGTTGTCTAGTGCAGTGATAATTCCCTGCATGCCTTTGATAGCTTTGACAACGCTTTCAAGAATGTAATTGATTACGAAATAGACAAAGACGCCACCTCCTATAGCCGCAACTATAGGAAATCCGACGTCTCCGATTAACTTAAAGATTACATCACTATTCATACACGCTTATTTAAAGTGTACGATAATGAAATTAACTGCATGGTTAAGTGGTGAACTACGTAGAGCGTATGCAGCCTTCACCTAGCCTCAGGAGCCTTTCACACCAGCAATCAACTACGTTGATTTACCCCTATCGTATAGTGTATTTAACTTAGGCAGTCGGTACCTGACGGACATAAGATATAGTGCTTAAATCTCTAAGTCCCGGTTGGTAATGTAGACCGTCTACCATGTTACCAATAGCACCGTTTTTATGAGGGCCAAGACCTCCAGAATAATAACTTACATGCACCCAGAGATCACCTTTTGGACTATTTTCCATTATCAATTGATCAAATGGTAAGTTATTTTTGACCCATTGGGCAACTTTAATATAATCGCCTTTGCTCATGCCTCGAAATTTAAAATCACCAGCCATTCCGTATTCGTGTTGACTGATTTTTCCAGAAGCGTTAAGGCCGCCGCCGGGTCTAAATGAATTACCTACAATGCAGTTTGGATATTGTGCCTTTAATGGTTCATAGATATTAGAAGCTAGATTTGCTAAATTGCACACAATTTGGTCAGCAGTCAGACCGTGTTGAGCTGCAATAGTATGTGGAGATTGCACCATCATCTTTCCAATAGTTGTTCCGTTCGGTGTCAGAACGACCCCTGCGGAAAACGACGACATACTGTGGAACTTGGAGCAATCGACATTTTTCCCTTTTCCGGAATAAGTCGACGGAGTATTGTCTACAGTAGCAGTAGGATCATTCGCAGCAGCTAAACCACGATCTGCTTCTTCTTGTGTTATTGCACCACTTGCTACAAGAGCTTGTGTTTGGGCAGCAACCTGGGCCGGAGTTGCTTCGACCATAGCATCATCTTGAGATTCGACAGCAGCTTCTGCTGCAGGAATAGAAGGCGCGCCTGCCGAAGAGTCTCCCGGAGTATCATATAAAACAACATTCACTCCATTAATGAAAACACCGTTTGATTTATAAAGACCCGTTACGTCAGGACTTGTGCTTGACTGCTGCGGTTTACCATCTGTAATCCACGGTTGACTACTCATTGTATTTCCTTATAAAACTATATTTACACTAATGTAAGACCAGTAGTCCCTTGAAGGTATTGAGTTTGCATTTCCTTAACAGTTTCTGCAATCATAATAACCTTATCTTTGTTGATCTTAAACGCCTTATCAACACTGGCAGTAAACGTCCACTGTTGTAATCCAAGGCCGCCTTGACTCATAACGAGTACAAGAGGGCGATGGATTGAATAATAATCGTCACCGATTTCAGTGAGCTTACCGATAAGCTCTTCGCCAGTTACAATCTTTAGTGTGACGACTTCGCCTACGGCGATCCCTTTAGTAATAATCATGGTAGTTTCCTTACAAACTCTTCAAATTCTTTAATATCTTGTAGTGCTTGGTCGACATCGGGGAAGTGTTCTTTGATAACTGCCCAGCATTGTTCAGCAACAATGCGATGTTCTTTCTGCGTTGCCTTGTCCATACGAAGCTGACAATAATGCACCCATGAACGCAAAGTACCTGCAACAATTACCACAGATTCAGTTAGTCCTTCTGGGAGAACAGCACGAGCCTGTTCTTTAGCAATACCGTTTTCGATTGCCCACTTATAGGCTTCTAGAGCAGCTTTTGTGATATCTTCTTGATGCGAAAGCCATTCGTTTTCCAAAGATTCGTCATTAGTTTCTACAGAGTTTTGTCGATTTTTGGCATCCTGTAAACGAGCCTCACGGATCTTAAAACTCAAATCCTTAGTAGGATCAGCGTAACGCTGACTATATTCTTGAAAACTGAAACTGCGGTGACGCAACAACTGGCGAGCGATATCACGGGTTGTCTTAATTTCCATCTGTACTGATACCATTTCAAGAGGTGACCAATGCTGATTCTTAATCAAATATTGTACTAGCTTAGGAGCGGTTGCAGTGTTATTTTGATTGCTAGGATTACTAACTCTAGCAGCCCAAGCAACTAATTCATTAGCTGTCTTGCATCCGGTATATTCTTCGTTAGGCTGTGTAATCCCAACTAAATTAACTTCACTCACTTGTATCACTTTCTGTTTCGCAGGTTGCTTCTTGCTTGAGGCGAGCAACTTCCTCTTCTAGCTTAACTAGTCTATCAAAGATATACTCATCAGTATATCCAAAACCGCTGTCTTTAATTGCTTCTTTTAGTGTCTGACTACTCACAGAGTATCCTTTCCTATTTTCTTGATTCTTTCGATTTTTTCTTCTAATTCTACAATATCACGTTTAACCAACATTTTGATATCTTCTGATACACATCCGTTGTGTTTTCTTTTGAGATTAGCTAATACTTTTAAATGGAAATTGATTAAACTATTCGGATCTCGTACTTCTTTGCTTTTCACTTTTAACCTCTTCTGACTACAGAAGCTACTTGTTGAACTTCTGACTTGCGACGATTATTCTCACGTCTAAGAAACTCTACTTCTCGTTCTAGCCTAGCGACAACTGTTCTAAGATGAGCTAATTCCTTATCTTGATCCATTTTCATCGTCCTCGGAATCGTAGCACATTGCTTCTAAGGTCTTATAATATTCATAGGCCTTTTGTAATGCTTCGTACTTAGCCAGCTTCTTAGGATCAGGTGTTAGAATAGATAGACGCTTTTCAATAGTTTCTAGCATATCTCCCAGGCTCCTCCCCTTCCATTTAATATCACCATTGAATTCGGCATCAGTTTCGCACTTAAACTTATTAGAAATGGTAGAATAATTAGATGTTACATAGGTACTGTAGCCGCCGGCCCCACCTAATCCTGTTGAATAACCACCATTTGCACTAGTCGGATACGTAAGACCTCCGGCCGCGCCAGTGTAGGCTGGGTTATTCAACGCTCCGAGCATACTGTTATATGCATTGAGATTAATAGTAGTATAGTTTTTTGGTGCTGCTACTGTTTCTTCATTTTCGTCGTCCACGGCTTAACCCTTTAGATGAGCAACTAATTCAGTATATCCGCCGATTAATTCATCGTCGAGGAATACCTGTGGGACTGTTCGAGCATTTGGAACTGCTTCTAATAGCTGCTCCTTGGTCCATGTACCTGCAGTAACGTCACGTACCTCATATTCAATGCCTTTACTATCTAGTAATTTCTTGGCATTTTCGCAGTACGGGCACGGGGTCTTCGACCAAACAATTGCTTTCATTATTTCTTGTCCTTTGTCTTGATTCCAAGTGAAGTAAATCCCCACTTTACACCCTCGTTCATTTTTTCATCATTCTTAGGTGGCAATTTGATTACACATGGCTGACTGATCTTCATCGCATAACCTCGAATAGCTGCAACAAAACTGGCCGACTTGCGTTCAATCCAATTTGCAAGACTATCTAATAGACGTACTCGCAAGCAATTGTTCTTTTCTGCAATTTCATCTAACTTCTTTAGAAATTTGTTTGTTTCTGCTCTATTTTGTTCTACAGCTTGTTCATATGCAGTTTTCGATTCTGGAGTAAATGCAAAATCAACCTTATGACCGCTTAGTGTTGTCATTGTTTTTATTTTTGGTTCTTTATCTGACATATTATATTCCTTATAAATCCGGTAATTCATCATAGTCAACAGTATCTGACATTACTCCAATTACATAATTGGTTGATTCGTTTTCTTGCAATGCTGTCTGTTTCTTGTTGAGATTAACGTGCTTGTTAAACCAAGGAATTGGACTAGATTTAGGATATTCGCCATGATACTTAATACCAATGTCTTTAAGTCTATTGAACGCAATGTGGTCAACAAAATCCATAAGGATATTGGCATTTAATCCAATAACCGGCCCTAACTTAAATAGGTAAGTAGCCCATTCCTTTTCTTCGCGAATAACATCCATATACATTTGGTATACTTCGGCTTCGCACTCTTTGGCAATGCTGATAAAATCTGAGTCGTCTTTGGGAACTTGATTAATTAACCATGCAGTCCATTCTGTATGCAGAACTTCATCTTGCAGAATCAACTGAATAATATTACCATTACCCATGTAGATTTTATTTTCGACCATTGCAAGTGATGTAGCAAACGATACCATGAAGCGGAGTGCTTCAAGTGCGTAACTCGCATGTAACGCTAGCCAAATAGCCTTCTTATGGTCACGGAGTGGGATTTCTTCTCCTACTTCCTTTCGACAATTCAACAAATGCAGATCTTCGTAGTAACGACCGATGTTTGCGGCCATTTCTACGATTTCCTTGGTATCATGAATCTTGTTAAATTCATCCTTGGGCACACCGTATACATTGCGAATGATGTGACTGTAGCTCTTTGAGTGAATATTCGTCTCAAAGAACGACCAATTACTAACAAGTGCTTCAAGTTCGGGAATTGAAATTACAGGACTAAAGATCTGGTTAGGTGCTCGGCCTTGAATACTATCCAATGCAGTTTGTCGTAGAAGATTAGACGTAAAGATATGCTTAACAGCAATAGTAGCTTCCTTGTGATCCATTTTGTCTTTGGTCAACGAGATTTCTTCTGGAACCCAAAAGAATCCACGTGCCAGTTCTTCAAACTTGGCAATCCTAGGATACTTAACTTCCTCAAAACGCTGAACCGTAACAGGTCCAGCAGGATCTAAAAACATAGTACGCTTGAGATAATTTGTCTGCTTCGAAATATCATATTGTGCTTTTGCCATGACAGTTTATTCCTTTATATTGAATGTTAGCTTATATGCTCTTAATAGATTGAATTCTGAAATAATAGTTTCTTGCACTGTTTGATTTTTTGATAATACATATCTATATTTTTCATAATTTTCAGTGTTACCTAAGAACTTTTGTAAATCATCAACGGTATTTAATTTTTGAAAATTTTTAGTATTATCGGGATCATACACCATTATTACATTGCCTGAATTTAATAATCGCTTCCATACTGATAATCCCTCTTTACTTAATAATGAACCACTGAATAATAACGATCCCGGGATTGTTAATAAAATACTTTGATAAAATTCACTAGCAAACTGTTCGGATCCTGGTTCTTTGCCAACAATTTCAACAGACAACCCATTTTTAAATCTACTCATTCGAGCTGCAATTTTAATCTGCGAGTTGATTGAAACCCAATAATAAATTTCAAATTGGTCAATGATAAGATTGAACAAATTATTTCCAAGATTATTTGGTTGATGCCCGTTTTCAATATTTGCTTCTATCACTGTTTTCAAATCAGAAAAAGGATTATGTCCTGATGGCCCAGTGTACCTGGGCATTTCAAAAATCCAAGATTCATTAAATCTTTGAATAAATGATTTTTCATCAGACATTAATTATTTCTTTCTTCATTAATGTTTCTAAATCTTTGATAGTTTCATCTTCTAGTTCACAGTACCAAACGGTTCGCCCATCAAGCTCAACACGCTGTTTGAACATTAGGTTTATTTCTTTTTCAACTCCCTCTTTGAGGGACATTACTGTTAATATTTTAGACATTGTTTCTTCCGATTCTGCTATAACCAAGTTGACTTCTGATTTCTTTTTTACGCTTATGATAGGTTTTCATTGCTTCGCTATGTTTTTCTGCCCAACCTTCTGGTTTCTTCTTTCCTTTTTTAGCTCTGCTTATATTTTCACAATGCTCCTTTGATCGTTCTCTGCCTTTAACTGGTTTGGGTTTTACATACGGAGAAATGGTATCAGTATATTCGTATCGTATTTGTTTCTTTTTACAATGACTGAATTTACCATCAGCGGTATATTTCACATTAGACGGGTTAGTTCCTAAATCATTTGCACATTCAGTTATAGTGTCATATCCCTTGTAAAATGATCCATCAAGATTGTACGCATAAATTTTAACACCCCTTTGATCAATTATAGCTCGTCGAGTTGATTCACGAATTTGTTGCTTTTTTTCTTCGGTATGTTTTTTATTAAGCATTCCTTTTGGATGTCCATTTTCATGTAACCACTGTTTATGTGCAACAGATGCTCGTTTACGCAACCAACCATACAATTTATTTGCAACACGATTAGTTGTATGATGTGAAGTCATTATCAGAGCAGCCTTAACAATCGGCGGACTATTAGGATATATTTTTACCAGTAACTGATGAGCTAAAAAATGTTCTTCTGGGGTTAAGACCGCAATGTTGGTTATGTTATCACTTCCTCCTAAACATCGAGGAACTATATGATGTCGCTCAACATATCCAGACAATGTTCGATTCCTACTTCTTTCAATTAGTTTATCATAATGCATTTTATAATTCATAGTTGTATTTATTAATTAAAAAATAATATTACTATATGCTGGTTAAAGTTTACACGATTCGCAATCGCTTTCATCATATTGATTACTTAATGTATCAGGTAATGTAGAAATATTTTGAGAACCATTAACTTGTGTTGTTCCAGTTACCATCACTTTCGCACCTGTTTTGGAAATGAGTGAGTAGTACACAGTTTTTAGGCCCCACTTATAAGCAAGCATGAGATTCTTGACAATTAATGTGCCGGGAATCTTACCACCTGGAAAATGTGCAGGATTGTAAAAGGTATTAGTCGAAAGTGATTGATCGATGTAAGCAGCAAGAACCGCAGCAGTCTTTAGATATGCTTCACAGTTAGTCTGATCCCACATTAATTGATAACGATTCTTATAACGACGATATTCCGGAACAACTTGTACAAAACTACCTGCTTTAGATTCCTTGACTGAGATCAGTTCCATGGGCATTTCGATACCATTCGTTGAATTAAGAACAACTGAAGAACTTTCCACAGGTGCAACAGCCATCAGTGTAGCATTACGAATGCCGTACTTTAGCATACGAGCTCGCAAGCCTTCCCAATCTAGGTTAGAACTCGGCGTAAAATCTGTTAGTTCATTAACTCCCTCAGCTCTGCGTTCCCACGGAAAAATGCCCTTGCCATAATAGGTTGCAGAACTACGTTCACAGGCACCCCGTTCTTGTGCGAGTTCAACGCTCATTTCAGTGAGGAAGTAAGCCTGATGCTCCATCCAACGTTTTACTTCAGCTAACGTCTCAGCTTCACCGTACTTAAAATTTCGACGAGCATGCCAGTAAGCTAGATTAGTAATTCCAATGCCAAGAGGTTCAAATTCTTTATTTGCAAGCTGACTCTGAATGCTTAGGAAATCCTGATAGCTGAGCAAATTGCTAAGGCTGCGTACAAGAACACGGCAGGCCTTACGCATTTCTTGCGGATTACGAAATGCTCCCCAATTGATGCTTCCTAATGTGCAGAGTGCAATACGTCCAGCTTCATCTTCGATGCGTTGAAATGGGCGAGTAGGAAGTAGAATCTCTTGACACAAGTTGCTCTGATAGATAGGATCTGTTGTAGTATCAAACGGACCTTGATTAATAACATTGTCGATATTTACAAGATAGATACGACCAGTATCAGTACGTTCTTTTAGAATACCATTTTTAATAACTTCTTCAGCAGCAATGGTTTTCTTTTTAATTACATTGTTCTTTTCATATTTTACATACAGCTTTTCAAATTCTTCACTGTTACGATAATATGCTTCGTAAAGATCCGGAACATCATGCGGATCGAATAAGGTGATATTCTCTTTGTTCTTTAAACGTCGCCAGAACATTGCATTCATTACAACGCTGTAATCCATTTGACGAACACGAGTTTCTTCTGTGCCCTGGTTGTTTTTTAGTACAATTAGGTCTTCAAACTGATAATGCCAAATCGGGAAAGTGACTGTGCAACTGGCATTTCTGATGCCACCCTGTGAGCAGCTACGCAGGTCTGCAAACCACTTTTTAAGAAAAGGAATTAATCCAGTATGTTTGATCTCACCCTTACGAATTGGGGCTCCGATCGGTCGAATTCTGCCAATTTCGAGGCCGATTCCGGCTCGTTTTGAAGCATATTTGGCCATCATTTCGCCTGCTGCAAAGATACTGTCCAATGTATCGTCTGCAGAAATTAAAACGCAGCTAGAAAACTGTTTTGTTGGAGTTCCGAGTCCTGCAAGAACAGGAGTAGCCAAAGTAAAGTGCCCGTCACTGGCGCATTCATAATATTCTTTGACTAATTTTAGTCGCTTGTCTGCAGGCTCATTGTGGAATGCTGTTGCAGCGGCGATGGCATATCGTACCTGTGGTGTTTCGTAGATCTTTCCTGTTGCTCGATTCTGCACCAGATACTTTTCAGCAAGCTGAGCAATCGCGGCGTAGGTATAATTTTCATCTTTGTCATGGTCGATGAATAGATTAATTATATTCCACTCGTCCTCGGTATACCATTCAAGCAGTTCTGCTGTATACATACCGAGTTCTACATTCTTTTTAACAATGTCATACAGCGGCGGCGGAGTGTATGTGCCATATACACTTTTGCGTAACATACTAACTTTCTGGCGGCCAGCAACATACTGATAGTTTACGTTGTTGATTTCTGGATTTTCGCTTTCGTCGATAAGATCGACCATAGCCTTGAGCAACAGTTCGTCAATGGTTTCTGTACTAATGCCGTCATGTAGTTCTAGGTGAGCTTTAATTTCGATCATAGACGGACTAACTCCATCTATACCTTTGCAGTCAAATGCTACCTGTCTTTGTATTTTATTAATATCTAATGGCACTCGTTGGCCGCTGCGTTTGACGACTGTTATCATTAACTTACCTCTATTCTCATGTAGGATGATATTTACCTGGGTCTCTCAAGCTCGATTAGATTTTCGAGGAGAAATTCTTCGGGTATTTGACTGGTTGAAAACGCTTCAGTATCTGAAAAATTTAAAACCTGCTCATCGTCTACATAGATTACATTGTACAATCTTTTACGAACCTTGTCTACCAATGTTCTTAATTGTATTGTAGAATTTTTATAACGTTCAGTTAGCAATAAGGTATAACCCATCATTATTGCTTTGGTAAAATCATCATAACGATTTTGTTCAATAATTTCCCACGGAGTTGGCCAACTAGCCGGATAAAAGGGATCGATCAACACGTTATTGGGAATAATTGGGGTTTGTTGCCAAAAGTCTATTAAGTCTTGTAACGGATCGTCACTGACTTCTAGTGCTTTTCGCAAACTTGACCATGCCGCTAGCCGGTGGTCGAGATCTAATTTAAACATTATTGCCTTACGTAAACAGAGTAATTTAATGATCCAGCAAACGACGGACTAACTGTCGTTGCCATAATTTCGATTGCTTGCGGATTTGAAAGATTTACAGAAAATGTAGTTCCGCCATCATTGGCCCCACTGAAGGTAAAATTATCAGTAATTGTGCTTGTGCCATTATTGACTAGAACTGTAATTAATCCGCGGCGAATAGTTGTACCAATAGACAGAGTATAGTCAATTTCAATTTCTTGCCCAACACTGGAAATACCATGAATACCATAGCTGCTAATCGTCGGCCACACAAACAATGGATATGTGGTAGTACCTATTGCAATAGCCAGCGGAGTTCCTGTAAAGGATGAATAAGTGCATGGTCCGTTGACTACAGGAGCAATCGAAGTAAATTGAGCAACGCTGCCGGTATTAAGTGCTAATAATCTAGAAAAATCATCATTGCTTGATGAATTTTGATATGAGTTAAACGTGATTACATCAGTGACTGGTGAAAAATCACCGTTGGTGCTGCCGTAACCGATACCTACTTTAGAATAAGAATTGTTAAAGCTCTTGATGTAGTTTACGCCCGAGAAGTTATTGCCAACATATAATCCTTGATTGTTGACTAGATAGAAACTATTGTCATGAATGTTAACGTGCTGTGGTCCATTTAGGCTTCCAACACCGCCCGTTAAATTCTTAGAGAATGCAATACCTGTATCAACGCTCTTGAATTTGTTATCATGAATATCAATATTAACGATGTCATAGTCGCTCTTAATTGCAGTTCCTAAATTTGAGAAAACGCATTCTCTGATTCCGACATTATCGCAGGTAAGTGCGCCGAGGCCGATCATTTCCACACCAGCAGCTAACGTACTAGTCGATGCAATACTGGTATTACCGATAAAAGCACAATTCGTAATTATGCTGTCTACTGCGCAATTAAGTTTCACCATCGATCCTGCATTAGTCAATGACGAAACAAAAGTAACGCCGTCAATTTTAATATTCTTCGGAGTTTTAGCAGCACTGTTAACATCGGTTAACACACTGGATAAGTTCGATCCTACTGTTTGGAATATGCTTGCAGTGGTAGTAGCAACTAGGATTGTTTTATTTTGTCCTGCTCCGTGAATTTCTGCATAGGGAGGAACTAAGATAGTTGCTGTAACATAGTAGGTACCTTCGGGAATAGTCAATACCTTGGTGTTAGTAGCACCAAAAGTAATTGCTCGACGTAGAGCATCTTGATCATTGCCAAAACTGTTGACGTTAAGGGAATCGTCTAATCTACTCTGTAAGGTTCTAACAATATAAGGGTTGCTAGGAGGACCTGTAATGACTGCAGGATTAGTACTTTGGTATGTATAGTCAGCAGTTACAGTGAACAACCCTGTGTCGTTTACAGTAAGCAATCGAGTGTTACCTACAGCAGGAGCACCTTCACTGACTGAACCGTTACCGATATATAGCTCTTGTTGGTCAATACTCCAACCAAATTCTCCACTTGCTAGTTGTGGAAATCCTGTTTGAGCAGTTTGTCCTCTTCGAATCTGAACCCTTGAAATTTGTATTACCGACACAATTTATTCTCCTAGACGATCTATTTATCGTACCAAACCCTCTTTCCGTCTACCAGTTTCCAACCTCTTCCTTTACATGCAATATTCGGATGCCCTATTTTTTTTCTATTTTCATAAGGCAATAATGGAGGCATATCAGATCTTCGTATACGCCATCCTTTTGTTTGTTTTTGAAATAGATGACTTTTAGGATTATTAAGGGTAGTTGGCATAGATTTGTCTATTTTGTGTTCTTCGCACCATTTAGAAATATTTTGAACATACGTTTCTGTAGGATCATCAATCCGACTAACATACCACCCTTTTGTACGCTTTTCGGCCTGTTGTTTATATAATTTTAAACGATCAATTTTAGATAAAGATTTCCACCAATCCTTTAATCCTTGAGTGTTGTTATTATCGAAATTCATTTTGCTGTAATCAATAAATTTACTTCGATCTCCGCCTGAACCGCCTTCTACAAGATTATAACTCATAGGATCAGAAGTTGCATTTGTAGAATTAATCCAAAATATTTCTCGTTCGTTTAACTCATCTTCAGATGAACATTCCTCGATGATAATTTTTTCAAAAGAATCTATACCATATTTTTTATATGCTTGTTTAAGGATTTTCCCTGATCCCATATAATTAGGAACCTTGCCGTTAGTTTTACCGATATACCAACGTCCATTAATTTTATTAATAATTTTATAGATATACATAAAATTATTTATGCTAACTAATAGCAATAGTTCAATTATCCAGCAAGTAGTTGTTTCAAACCCATCATTCCGGTAGTATAATATTCTTCTACTTTAGCAAGCCATAAATCTTGATATTTGTTAAAATCGTCTGGCATCAAATCAAATTGTTGATATACTTCACCCCCAGGTTTAACTGTATCAGTTCCTCGGCTGCACATGAAAATGACTCCACGTTTAATGTCGGTTCCATAGACCTCATTATGCGCCATTGCATAAGCAACTAATTGAATATAGTAGTCCTCAACCCATTCGGCTTTTTTAGGTTTATTAGTCTGTTTGTGATCGCAAATAGCAGGCTGGCCATCGTAGACTCCAACTAGGTCAGTTGTGCCACTGTACAAGCCCGGAAAATATAAACTTTGTTCCATTGCCCATACTTCGTTGACTTTACTCAATCCATTGGAAATGATTACATCAGCCATTGCATTGGCTTTAACATGCACAGGATTATTTCCTGGTTGGCGTTGTTCTCCGATTAAGAAACGCTCTAAATTGGCGTGCATCGCAGTGCCCACTCCCGCAGCTTCACGGGTGATTGCGTTGGCCTTTTCTGTACCAATTCGTCTTCGCCACTCATTGAGATGTGTCATATCTTTAGTAGCAGAAAGAATCGTAGTTACTGAGGGAAGTTTTTCACCGTCGGGTGTTAGATATACTCGTTTACGAGTAACCGGATCGTTAATTTGCTTACATGCTTTGTATTGAAATCGTTCAACGAATGGTGGCGGAGTTATTGTTATAGTTGTCATATAACTAATTATACAACATTTTTATAGTTAATGCAAGAATAGATTAACCAAACTCTCGTTTAACAACATTGTGTGCCATTTGGTCTACACTCTTTGCTGAAGGCCCACCTTCTTCGGGTGCAGGCTCTTCTTCCGAATCAGCAGTCTTAAGAACAATGCCTTGATTGGTAATATCCTGTATCAGACTATCGCTGGGATCGATTTGATCTCGAATTTTTGTTAACATATCTTGATCAATATCGCCATAACCTTGCTGACGCATAAGATTATTAATTGCAGGCCAAGCGATAACTGATTGGGTTCGCATAGTATTAGAACGACCTTGCATCACCTTTAAAAGATTAGCAAGGTCGTCTATAAATCCCAAACCTGCGACTTCGTAGAGTCTCATTATGCGCCTAGAATCTTCATCAAACGATTGCCACGTTCAATGCTTTCTCTCTTCATACGACCAGCAGTTTCCATACCGCCCGATGCTGCATCACTGGCTGCAAATTCGTCTTCTGATGGAACAGGGGCATTAAAATCTCCGCCCATGCTACCATTCATATCTCCACCCATGTCCGGTGCTTGACCCATTGTTTCCTGTGCAGGTGCTTCGCCTGCTAATACTGCAACAGCTTGGTTGATCTGTTCACGTGATGTAGTTAGAGCAGCAAGAGCTGATTCGAGCGCAGGGGTTACTGAAGCTTTGAAAGTTTCTGCTTCTTGAGCACCAAAGTTTGCACGAATGCTGTCCGAAGTTTCGATCATAGTCTTAGTCTGATAGTTACCTACTCTCTGCATCCACGATGTAAAGTCACTGACCATATCCATTGCAGAAGTGATAGCTTTAGCTTTACCTTCTTCGTCTTCAAGTAGCAAACGAGCAATGCTTTCAGCAATGATCGAATTGCGGCGCTTGAAAGATTTAACACTTTCTTGGGCCATTGTGCCAATAGGGCCAGCAGCAGGTGCAGCAGCGGCGCCCATAACTTCGTCGATAGGATAAGGAAGACCTTTGTTTCTTCCGGCGTGCATGTGCCACTTCTTACCGTCTGGACCATGCTGAATCATACCACCACATTCTTCGCAAGCATCGCGGTGATGAAGGGCCATTTCTAAGTTACCTTCTTTGTGATGACGCGAATATTCAAGAGCGTGATGGTGTGCGCGATCACCTGCGCTCATCTTGGCTTCCTTGACAGCCTTTTTCTTTTTGTCAGCAGCAGCCTTCTTCATTGTTTCTTTTTTGTTGCCGTCCTTGTCAAGATCGATATAATCTGGCTTTGCAGCTTCTTTGATCTTGGCATCTTTAGCAGCCTTCTTCATTGGTTCTTTTTTGTTGCCATCTTTGTCAAGATCTAAGAAGTCTGGCTTCTTGGCTGATTTACGACCTTCGTTCATTTCTAATTCCTCATCCGTTTTTTTGTGTTTTGGGAGACCTTTATGTTTGGTGCTGGCAAACTTTTCTAATTCTTTAGTCGGCATCTTTGCCATTGAAGCACTGGCAGTACCCGCCTTTGGCTTCTTACCTGCTCGTTTAGCAGCTAAGGCAATTCCAGCTGCCTGTTGCTGACTCTTACTAAAAGCAGGTTCGGCTAGCTTTGCTTCACCTAACATTTCTTTGATCTTAGTATTGAGCACACCTAATACAAACTTATCACGCTGATAAGTTTCATTAGTTAATAGATCGTTAAAGTTAGCCTGACTTTCAATCTGGTGAACTTTTGTTCTTAGAAGATTGCGATAATCCTCTAGTTGATCACGTGAATACTTTTCAAAGTTAATTTTAACGTTGAATTGCTTTTGGAGACTTTCATTAAGGTCCTTAGCAGTCATTGGCTTATCAAAATTAAATGTTTTCATATTAGTCCCAAGTTAGTTAATATTATTTATTACAATATTGTCTTAGAGTCAAAAGCGTCTTTCTTTAGAACAATATTGTGGTTATCATTACTTATTTCATATACACCTTTTCTTACTAGGTTACGAGCAACAACTTCGTCGCGATCGAATAACCCGCTGATGCTGATTTCTTCGTTATGCTTACGAATAAAATCCTTTTCTTCATTGGTAAGAATAATTGAAGGTGCACCTAGAATTTGATGTATTCTCATTGTTGTAAATCTCTCGGATCAATTAACACAGGGTATCCCAGTTTATTAGTAGTATCTACTTTGACACCTTTTTCATCCCCGGGGGTAGGCAATACCTTTGCTTGTCCTAGACCTTTGACATTTAAATTTGTGCCCGGCTTAGGCATAGCTTTTTGCATGTCTGCTGGAGAAATTTGCTTAACATCTGCGCCGCCCGCCTGTGAACCTGTACCCATTAACTTTTGTGTAAACAACTGAGTCTGTTGATTATCCATTCCCATCTTTTGAGCAAGACCCTGCAAATTTTTAGTCATTTGATCTTGTTGCTGAGTAGCTTGTTGTTGGTTCTGTTGAGTAGCTTGTTGCTGTTGATTCGGTTGATCTTGATCTTGTTCAACACTAGGCGGAGTTGGTGCACCTAGTGTAGGAGCTGACGGTGCAGTAGGAGCAGTAGATTTTGGATTATTAGGATCTTTTGCAGATGCTGTTACGTTTAAAGGCTTAGGTTGAGTCCCTGTCGATGCAATCGGCTTAGGTGCAGCAGTTGCAGGGGTTGCAAGTTTAGGAGGATTACCATCGCTGGTTCCTGAATTCGTCGGGCCAGCTTCTCTGATAAATTCCCATGCTCTCATATCAATGAATCTTTGTTAAAATTACAGAAATTGTAGATAAAACACCAGCAATTACAGTACCAGCCGTGCCAATTAGTACTTTGACCATACTAACATGACTCTTTTCAATAGTCTGTTGTAGTTTACTTACTTTAGATTCGATGGTCGATAGTCGACCGTCAATTTGTTCATATCGTTGGGCACACAACTCTACATGCGCCTCAAGATTCTCTTTTTCAATCTTTGTAGTCTTTGTCATTCTAGACATCAATTATCTCCAATATGTTAATCGTAGTAACTAAAAAAGCCGTAATGTGCCTAGAGTGCCTTAACTACAGTGTTTTTAGATTTGGCATCAACCAACTCGAACACTGCTTGTTCGGTATTTATCGTTTCTGTTAGATTTAATATTATTGGAATCTTGTCTAAATCTATTTTGAGCAAAGCAACAGGATCATTCTTGTCCGCAAATGCTGTTGCGCGATCTGGTCTGAAATCAAACGTCCATACCTGATGAGTGCCGCGATAATTGGTTCCGAATCCAAGTCCTTTTACATCTACAGTTTCAACTGTTGGATCTCGGTCAAAGTCAATTACAGCTCGTAATCCAATACTTTGTAACAAAGTAGTCCAATTACGAAACTGGTCGAGTTGCTGCTGTGATCCTTGATTAATTCGCCTAATATTCGAATTAGTGATGTCAATCAATGTTTGTATTCTAATAACTTCCATTATGTACCTATATTTGATATTTATAGTCAAAAAGAAAGGGGGTCGCAAAACCCCCTTTCAATATGAGTACTAATTGGTTATTAGACGATGTTATCCCAGTTAGCAACAGTACCAGCGATTAGGCCGACGCCGCTTAGAACAACTTCAGTAACAGTAACAGTCGATGCACCACCGATTGCAGTGTAGATAGCAGCCTGTAGGTCACTAGCTGACTGATCAGGTGTTGCATAACCAGTTGCGTCGTCACGACCGTAGTAGCTGTCACCGTCGATACCTACAACGAAACCTGCGCTTGTTGGTGTACCTAGGAAAGTGATTGTAGCTAGCTGCTGAATACCGTTACGAACAGCCTTTTCGTATGGGCTGTTTGCTACATAGTTTACATAACCAGTAGCTGCGTCAGTGTAGAAGCCTGAACCTGCAACTGTGAATAGGCGGATCTGATAACCACCGTGGAAGGTACCTGCTTTTGAATACCCATTAATACGTGTAATACCTGCGGACATAATAATTCTCCTTTATCTCTTATGTCATACTCCGCTCCGGAGTATTTGATAAAATTATTTATACGATAATGGAAAATTATTTAGATATCGTCGTCTTTTACATCACCTTCGATGATTTGCAATTTATTTCGGACTTGTTTGCTGTCGCGTAGCTTACGAATACCGCGTGTGAATTTAGCTGGATCACTGCCTTTGATTGAATTTAATAAACGACGTTCTAGTTCGTAGGCTTGATCGGGTTCAAAATTTTCTCTGATTGAAGTAAGCAAATTAATTGCACTATTAATGACATGCACTGCACGACTTTCAATAACTGTTTCAGTGTCTTTCTTAACAGCAATGTCATTGAGTTCTTCGAGTAAGCTTCTTGTTCGTTTTTGCAAAGTAGTGTCCTTTTTATTATTTATTGTAGTTTAACATCTTGTTAATCAAAAGTCTTTATCAAAACAATTGACTATTACTAAATAATTTGCTACTATAATAGCGGACATACACACAGAAGAAGGAGAATAATATGTCATTCGAAACCCCAAAATTCCCAGAAGTAAAATTTAACAAAAATGGCTACGAAATCAGATCCGACATTTTGAAGATGGCCAAGGATTTGGTCGCAGAAGATTTCCACGCAAAGTATCTAGGTTGGGAAGTTACACAAGCACGCGATGAAAAGACTGGAGTTATTACCACTACCGTTGGCATGCCTGAATTCCCAGGACTAGATAAGATTTTAGAAACTGCTGAAAAGATGTACACCTTTGTCCAAGGACAAAGTCATGCTCATAAAACTAAATAATTATGTTATGATAATGTAGGTTGGGGCATAGCCCAAAATTTGTATATTGTATTGTAAAATGGCACCCGCTATTAATTTAGCGGGTGCTTTTATTTTATCAGTGGAATTTAATTCCAGATGCTGTTTCTACAGTAGCAAGTGGAACTTCATTTACTGGAGCCTTTGGTGTGTTATTAGCAACATAGGCCTTAACAGTTCCATCCTTAAGATATACAATCTTGTAATAGCTTGTAGGAACTGGAACATTGTGCTTGCCGATTGTCTTGGTGCTGCCTGTGTAGATTGCACCAGTGACAATATAAGTTGCTGGCATTGTACGGACATTGGCTTCTAGCATACGCCAAGAAATACGATTAACAGTTGGCTCCTGTGGAGTCATGTTAGTCATTAGAAAAGTATCAGACATTTGATTGTCGTTGCCGGCATCTGCCGCAGGTGTAAGATGTCCACGGTCAAACCCAGTGTTGTCGTAATCACCCGGAGTTGGGGAGTTTTTGAGTCGGGGGTCGGCGTGAAAGTTGTTTGTTCGCTCCACTTTGTCTGCGTGTGGTAGGAACGCTTCTGTGGAAAAAATAGCTTCTTCCTTGGTAGTATCATACAGGGTAGCATAGAAAGTGTTGCAAAGAACTGTGGTACCTGGTACTACAATTTCCTTGCCGTTTGGAAAGAATTGATCACAGGCCGAAGCATGTGCTGCTGCCGGTGCAAGTAGAAATGAAAGTGCAAGAAATAGTTTCTTCATTGTTAGTCCTTTAAATTGGTATATTATTTATTAAGTAGCAGATATGTAAGTTACAAATCCAGAGAAACTAGCAGTTCCTCCTAATATAGTAGTGGTTGCCGGACCATAAACAAAAGGATTCGGGCCGCCGCCCGCTGTATAAGTTTCTAATGCCACGGTTGAAGTATTACCAGTCATGCTACCACTTATTACAGCCTGTGTAGCTAAAGTGGGTGTAGCAGTGACGTTTAATGACCCAACAACACCTGTTACATTTTCACTTAAAAATGGTAGTCCGCCGATACTGGCAGCACCTGCACTAGTACCATAGCTGGTAATAGTAATACTAAAGAATGCGGTAACTTGTTGTCCAATTTTAATATAATTACCAATTCGTGTACTATACGTAACAGTGCCCTGTGTAGCAAACAATAAGGTCGGAGTCCATGTATTGATTGTCTGTAATGTAGCAGTTGTACTAATAGTAACAGCGCCTGTTCCAGTACTAACTGAAGTACCTGTACCACCGGAAATGTTACTTACGTAACCACCTGCAACATTTGCGGCAATTGTTGCAGTAGTTGCGTTGACTGCTGTAGTTACAACAGTATTGGTATTAAATGATTGAGCATATCCACTCGTAGTTGCAAAACTTGCAGTAGTTGCGTTGACTGCATTTGTTACCAGTGTCGATGTGTTAAATGATTGAGCATAT
>Ga0214164_1000037_pt1 | contig 95106 bp, 82 predicted proteins | sample TroBogepilimnion_13_FD_153003 | JGI IMG/M metagenome (GOLD analysis project Ga0214164, IMG submission 153003) | Freshwater microbial communities from Trout Bog Lake, WI - Practice 03JUN2009 epilimnion v4 | ecosystem: Environmental > Aquatic > Freshwater > Lake > Epilimnion/Euphotic zone ... | reverse complement strand
GCCACGCCCGCCGCCATCATGGCCGCCGCCAACGCCGCCGCGCGCCGCGGATTTTTAATCCGCGACGGTTTGGCGTTGGAAAAAGCCGGCAAGATTACCGCCGTAATTTTTGACAAGACTGGAACGCTCACAATTGGAAAACCTACCGTGGCCGCGGAAATTAAATTCCCGATTTCCAACAGCGAGTTTTCCATCTTGGCCGCCGCTTTGGCGCGCAACTCAACACATCCGATCAGTCAGGCAATTGCTAAAATTTCGGCGGAGAAAACCGAGCTGACGGATTGGAAAGAAATTCGCGGCTGCGGCGTTGAGGCACGCTGGCAAATGGCGGATGGCAAATGGCAAATCGGAAAACTTGGCTCGCTGAATTGGCTCAAGGAGTCTGGCGTAGATTTGGTGGTGGGCGAAAAATTCATTGCTGAATGGTCACACCAAGGCGCAACGCTGGTTGGGCTCGCGTCAGAAAAAAAATTGCTCGGCTTGTTCGCTGTGCGCGATGTCTTGAAAACAAAAGCGAAAATCGTGGTCGAACAACTCCAATCACAGGGCTTCAAAATTTATTTACTCACCGGCGACAATTCGTTGACCGCTGCGAGCATCGCGCAGCAAGTCGGCATCACGTCAGAAAGTGTTTTCGCCGAAGTCCGCCCGGAGCAAAAGGCGGAGTTCGTGAAGAAACTTCAAGCGCGCGGCGAGCGCGTGGCGTTTGTCGGCGACGGCATCAATGACGCGCCCGCGCTCACGCAAGCCGATCTCGGCATCGCCGTGAGTCGTGCCAGCGATGTGGCGCGCGAAGCGGCCGACATCATCCTGCTCAAATCGGAAATCGAAACGGTGCCGGAAGCGCTCGGCCTCGCGCGCGCGACGCTACGCACCATCAAACAGAATTTATTCTGGGCCTTCTTCTACAACTCACTCGGTGTGCCGTTGGCGGCGTGCGGCTTGATCAGTCCGATTTTCTGCGCGGCGGCGATGGGCTTTTCTGATTTGATTGTCATCGGCAACGCGCTCCGGCTGCTGCGCTGGCGGCAAAAGTGAAAATTCATTTTCTCTGCGCAAACTTTCGCTAAACTGCGCGCATGAGTTTATTGCCGTTTGGAAAATTGGCCGCGCATCGGCCGCGCGCTTTTGTTCCCGAAAAACTTGATCTTGGTGACTGGCCGCAGATTGCGCCGCTGTTCGACCAGCTCGAAACGCGTGCGGCACAGGCCAAATCCAGCACCGAACTGGAACACTGGCTGATTGATTGGAGCGAGCTTTGCGCCGCGCTCGACGAAGAAGCCTCGCGCCGCTACATCGCGATGACGTGTCACACCGACAACGCCGATGCGGAAAAATCCTATCTGCACTTCGTCGAAAACGTCGAGCCGCAACTCAAGCCGCGCCAGTTCGCGCTGGAAAAAATTTACGTCGCGCATCCGCAGTTCAATCACTTACCCAAAGCGCGATACGAAGTTTTCAATCGTGACGTAAAAAATCACGTCGAACTGTTCCGCCCGGAAAACGTGGCGCTCGAGACCGAAGAAACCAAACTCGCGCAGCAGTATCAAAAACTCATCGGCGCGCAGACGGTCACTTTTCGCGGCGAAGAAAAAACGCTCGTGCAGATGGGCCGTTATCTCGAAGAGCCGGACCGCGCGCTACGTCAGGAAGCGTGGGAACTCGTCGCCAAACGCCGGCTCGCGGACGTGGACAAGTGCGAAGCCATCTTCGATGGTCTTATCGAATTGCGGACGCAAATTGCGAAGAACGCGGGCTTTGAAAATTACCGCGATTATATCCACCGCCAGAAATGCCGCTTTGATTATACGCCGGATAATTGCTTTCAGTTTCATGACGCGGTAGAAAAGGAAATCATGCCCGCCGTCCGCGAAATCCAGAACGACCGCAAGCGCCAGTTGAAATTGGAAAAATTGCGTCCGTGGGATTTGGCCGTAGATCCGCAAAATCGCCCACCGTTAAAGCCTTTTGCGCAAGTCAGCGAAATGGTTGCGCGCACGCAGAAGATTTTTAATCACCTCGATGCGGAACTCGCGGCGGGGTTTCAGCAGATGCAGGATTTGAAATTGCTCGATCTCGACAATCGCAAAGGCAAAGCGCCCGGCGGTTATCAATCCACTTTATCCGAAGCGCGCGTGCCGTTCATTTTCATGAACGCGATCGGCTTGCAGCGCGACGTGGAAACGATTTTGCACGAAGCCGGCCACGCGTTTCACGCGCAGGCGACGCGCGACGAAGATTTGTATGCGTATCGCGGGGCGCCGATTGAGTTCTGTGAAGTTGCTTCGATGGCGATGGAACTTTTGGGCAATGAATTCCTCGAAGAATTTTATTCGACCGCCGAGGCGAACCGCGCCCGCAAAACACATCTCGAAGGCATCATCGGATTTTTTCCGTGGATGGCGACGGTGGATGCGTTTCAACATTGGATTTACACGCACGCCGGCCACACGCGCGCCGAGCGTAAAGCGGCTTATTTGAAATTGATGGATCGGTTCGGCGGCGACTTGGATTATTCCGGCTTCGAGGAAGTGCGCGCACACTCGTGGCACCGGCAGCTCCACATTTTCATCCATCCGTTTTACTACGTGGAATACGGCATCGCGCAGCTTGGCGCGTTGCAGGTCTGGGCGAATTCAAAAGCGGATAAAGCAAAGGCGCTGGGCGACTACAAAAAATCTCTCGCGCTCGGCGGTTCGCGTCCGCTGCCGGAATTGTTTGCGGCGGCGGGCTGCAAATTTCAATTCGATGCCACTACCATCAAACCTTTGATTCAACTTGCGAATTCGGAACTAAAGAAACTTTGAAGTAGAATTACGATTGCTTGCTCTTCTTAAAGAAGATTGTGCTCAATACGACATAGAGCATGGCTAAGGAACAATATAAAACTGCCAAATTTTGTTTCGATGAACTCGCATAAACAATCGCAGCCCCACCAAAACACGCAGCGGAAAATAAACTCATGGCAGCCCCAACCTTCCAATTTTTCTTGGGGATGGTTTTCATAATTATCCAATACTCTCACTACTACGTCTCAATCCCATACGCCTTAATCTTGTTGTAAAGCGTCTGACGGCCGATGCCGAGTTTTTTGGCAGTTTCCAGTTTATTGCCATTGGTCTCGCGTAGCATCTGGATGATGGCATTGCGTTCAACGCCTTCGAGCAGCGTGAAGCTGGTGTCGTGCCCTTCGGACGGAACCATCAAAATTTCGCTGACGGACAAATCGCTGGCGTCCACGTCCGGTCCTTCGCAGAGCAACACGGCGCGCTGGATTTCATTCTGCAACTGGCGAATGTTGCCGGGCCAATCAAAACTGGTCAGCCGGTCAGCCGCCGCGAGCGTGAAACTGCGGAGCGTGCGGTTGGCTTGCGCAGCGAAGCGTTTCAAAAACGCATTGGCGAGCGGCATGATGTCGTCACGGCGTTCGCGCAAGGGCGGCAGGTAAACGGAAATCGCGCTGATGCGGTAAAATAAATCTTCGCGCAGCTTGCCATCCTTGATGGCTTCCTCGGGCTTGCGATTGGTGGCGGCAATGATGCGGCAGTTGGTCTGGTAATCGGTCTTGCCGCCGACGGGGCGGACTTTTTGATCCTGCAACACGCGCAGCAATTTGCTCTGCGTATCAATCGGCATCTCGGAAATTTCGTCGAGGAACAACGTGCCGCCCTCGGCTTGCCTGAACAAACCATCGCGATCGGCGTGCGCGCCGGTGAACGCGCCCTTGACGGAGCCGAACAATTCGCTCTCGATGAATTCGCGCGGGAGCGCGGCGCAGTTGACCTTGACGATTTTATTTTTGCTGCGCGGACTCAAACTGTGAATCAAATCGGCAATGACTTCTTTACCCGTGCCGCTTTCGCCGGTGATCAAAATTGTGACGTCGCTGGGCGCGATGCGTTCGAGCGTGCGCACGACATTTTGCATTTGCGGACTTTGAAACACGGGCGCGGAACTGCCACTCATGGCGGACAGCGCACGGCGGAGTGAATTGTTCTCTTCCTTCTGCTGCTGATTTTCAATGGCGCGCTCAATCGTGACGAGCAGCGCCGAGGTGTCAAAGGGCTTGTTGATGAAATGATACGCGCCACGTTTGGTCGCTTCAACGGCGGCTTCGAAAGTCGCCGCGCCCGTGAGGACCACGACTTCGGCGTCGGGCCAAGATTTTTTAAGTTGCGGCAACAGATCGAGACCGTTTGCGTCAGGCAAATTCAAATCCAGCAGAACGATATCGGGGGCTTCGGCGGTGAGCAGTTTTTTCAACGCGGCACCGTTTTCGGCTTCGGTGACAGTGTATTCGCTTTCCAAAATGGACTTGAGCAACAAGCGTAAATCCGCTTCGTCGTCCACAATGAGAATTTTGCCTTTCATGATTATTTTAAATTTTTCCGGACACAAGCGGCGACGAACGCATCAAAAATTCTGCGATGAGCCACATAACGCGGCGTCAATCTTTCCGGATGGAACTGCACGCTCAAAAGGAACGGCATTTTCCGCGCGGCTTCCGGTTTCAACTCCATCGCCTCGACAATTCCATCCGCGCTGACAGCCGTCGCCACGAATGGTTCCGCCGTTTTCCGCACCGCCTGATGATGCGAACTGTTCACGCCCAAAACCCGCTTGCCCGCAATCTTGGCGAGCAAAGAGCCGGGTGTCAACGCCGCTTCATGCACCAATTCAAACGCCCGATTGAGTTGTTGATGATTTAACGCGCCCGGCACTTGCTGGCGAATGTCCGCGACGAGCTGACCACCAAACGCGATGTTAAGGAGTTGATGTCCGCGGCAAATCGCGAGCAGCGGCTTGCGCTGGCGAAAGGCTTCTTCAATCAAAATCAGTTCGCGCAAATCGCGCGCGCCGCCATCGGGCGTTTGCTCGACGGTTTTTTTAATTTTCTGCGGCAGCTTCGCGTCGTAGAGATCGGAATTGATGTCGTCGCCGCCCGTAAGCAGCACGCCTTCCACGCGGCGAACACATTCAGCGAGCACCGCGCGATCGGTGGTCGTGGGCACGGTGACGGGAATGCCGCCGGAATGCAGCACGGCGAAATCATATTTCACCGAAAGGCTGGCGGACAAATCATTGAACTCCACGCCGCGCTTTTCGATGCTGGGGGAAACTAAAATCAACGGCCTGCTTGCCATGCGCCGAAGATAAACAATTCGTGCGAATTGTCAGGGGAAAATCGCGTTGCGTTCACCAATCCGACCAGCGGATGGCTCCGGGCAATTTGCCCGCCGGTTTGCCGGGCGCGGATTTAATGCGGCACTTTTTCTCGAGCAGCTTCAGGATTTTTTCCACCGCCTGCATAACCGTGAGCCGGTTCGTGGGCAGTTCGATTTCCGGTTTCAACGGCGGTTCGTATGGCGACGAAATGCCCGTGAAATTTTTAATTTTATTTTTACGCGCCTTCGCGTAAAGCCCTTTTGGATCGCGCTGCTCGCACACGGCCAGCGGCGCGTTGACGAACACTTCGATGAATGTGCCGGGCGGCATAAGGTTACGCACAAGGTCGCGGTCGGCGCGATGCGGCGAAATAAAAGCCGAGATACAAATGAAACCCGCATCGGAAAACAGCCGCGCGACTTCGCCCACGCGACGAATGTTTTCGTGCCGGTCGCGCTCAGAAAAATCCAAGTCGCTGCACAAACCTTGCCGCACCGAATCGCCGTCGAGAATGAACGGCTGGCAGCCGCGCCGGAATAATTCTCGTTCCAATTCCGTGGCGATGGTGGATTTACCAGAAGCCGAAAGTCCCGTTAGCCAAACGACACAGCCGCGATGACCGTGACGCTGCTCACGTTCGCTCAAGGGAATTTTTCCCGTGTGCGGATGCAGATTGCTGGCGGTGGGTTTGGCCTTCATGCGTTCCAAATTTTTTCGCGAATCGCTTTAGCTGGCAATAAAATTAAATGTCCGCCTCGGGAAATTTTTCGATGATTTGCGCGCGCAAACGTTTTTCATCGTCCGGCATGTAGCGGCGACGGTTGACGAGGCGCTGCACGGCGTCGAGCAATTCCAGCCAGTCTTCCAGCGGCGGTTCCTTGACGCGCTCCCAGACATCGAACCGCTTGGCGCGATGGAAAAAATGATATTCATGCCCGACGTGCTGGGCATAGACCTGCAGTTTCTCACCGTCCTCGGTGACGCGTTTCCAGGCAATTTCAGCTTTAGGCATGGGAAATTATTCGGGCAAATCCACACTGGCCACCGCCATCGCGGCGATGCCTTCTTGACGACCGATGAAACCCATCAGTTCATTCGTCGTCGCCTTTACGCCGACGTGCTGCATGTTGATGTTCAAGGCTTCGGCGATGCAAAATTTCATCGCCTTGATGTGCGGATAAATCTTCGGCTCCTGCGCGATGACGGTCGCATCCACGTTCACAATTTTTCCATTGCGCAACGCAACGATGCGCGAGGCTTCTTCCAGAAAAATTTTGCTGGGAACATTTTTCCAGCGCGGGTCGGTGTTGGGAAAAAAGTGGCCGATGTCCTCTTCGCCAATCGCGCCGAGCACCGCGTCGCAGATGGCGTGCATCAGCGCGTCGGCGTCGGAATGGCCGTCGAGACCTTTCGTGTGTGGAATCTCCACGCCGCCGAGAACGAGCTTGCGTCCGGCGACCAATTGATGAACGTCATAACCAATGCCTACGTGAACCATGCGCCCACTGTAATTTTTTTTTGCGCGACTAAAAAGAAATTTCCTAAAGTTTCATCCGTATTCAATCCGCGGCTGAAATTACCACTGCCGGAACCGTGAAGAAAAACGTCGCGCCTTTACCCAATTCGCTTTCCACGCGCACCTCGCCGCCGTGTGCTTGCACGATGTGTTTCACAATCGAAAGCCCCAAGCCCGTGCCGCCCTGATCGCGCGAACGCGCCTTGTCCACGCGATAAAACCGTTCAAACACGCGATTGATCGCCTCCGGCGGGATGCCAGGTCCGTCGTCACGCACAAAAATTTCCACTTTGCCATCATCAAGTTTTTTTCCGCCAACGGTGACGCGACCTTCCGCGCGACCATATTTGATGGCGTTGTCCACAAGGTTTGCGAGCACTTGATCGAGCCGATTCACGTCGCCGTTCGCCGTGAGTTCCGGCACGTCGTTGACCAACTCCACGTTTTTATTTTCCGCCTTGGCGTGCAGATCCGTAAAAACTTTTTCTGCGAGCGCGCGCAGGGCGACCGGTTGCAGATTCAATTTAATTTTCTCTGACTCCAGCGCGGAAATCGTCAGCAAATCTTGAATCAACAAATCCAGCCGGTTCGCGTTGCGCTCGATGATTTTCAGAAAACGCTCGGCGACTTCGGGATTGTCGCGCGCGCCATCAAGCAGCGTTTCAACATAGCCTTTGATGAGCGAAAGCGGCGTGCGCAATTCATGGCTGACGTTGGCGACAAATTCTTCACGCGTGCGTTCGAGCTGTTTCAATCGCGTCAAATCGCGGAAAACCAAAATCGTTCCGTCGCGCTCGCCGGCAGCGTTTGTAATGACGGCGGCGTTGACTTGCAGCCAACGCTCATTCAAATCCGGCAACTTGATCTCGTAATCCAGCACCTGCTGCTCAGCCTCGACGCGCTGAATCAGTTCGTCCAACTCGTGCAAGCGCAGCGCTTCGACAATCGTTTTGCCGCGCAATTCCGTTTTGAGGCCAAAGAGATTTTTGAAGGCGCGATTGACCAGATAAATTTTCCGGCTACGGTCGAGCAGTAACAAACCTTCCAGCATCGAGTTAAATAAAACCTGTTGCTGCGCCTTGGCGTCGAGCGAGGTCTGCTGCTGCTTACGCTGCGAGGCTTCAATCTCCGACGCACGCCGTTCCGCCTGCGCATTAAATTTCGCGCGCCACCAGAAATGGAGACTGGCGAGCGCTACGAGCGCAAGAATGAAGAGGAAAAACCACACGAGGATTATTTAGCCACAGATGAAACACAGATGAAACACAGATTTTTCAAACCAGCACAAAGGCTTTTCCCCCATTTGTGTTTCATCTGTGAAAATCTGTGGCCGAAAAAATTTATTCGACGAAGCGATAGCCCACGCCGCGCACCGTGTCCAAGTGTTTTGACGCCGCACCGATTTTTTCGCGCAGACGACGCATGTGCGTGTCCACCGTGCGCGTATCAATCAGGCTGTCGTATTCCCACACATCGCGCAAAAGCTGGTCGCGCGATTGCACGCGGCCGGCGCGTTGGGCGAGCACGGTCAGCAACTTAAATTCCGTCGCCGTCATTTCAATCGGCTTGTTCTTCCAGGTCACAATGTGGCGCGGTAAATCAATCAGCAGATCGCCGAAACGCAATTGTTCCTTCGGCTTTTCCTCGGTTTGAAAACGCGAAAGAATTTTTTTCACGCGCAAGAGCAGTTCACGCGGGCTGAACGGCTTCGTCAGATAATCATCCGCGCCGAGTTCCAAGCCGAGCACGCGGTCAATCTCCGCCGCCTTGGCCGTGAGCATGATGATGGGAACCTTCGCCGTGGCCGCGTCGAGGCGCAGCGTCTTGCAGATTTCGAAGCCGTCCATCTCCGGCAACATCACGTCCAGCACGATGAGATCCGGCGTCTGACTGCGGGCTTTTTTGAGCGCCTCCGCGCCATCCGCCGCCGTGGTGACGGCGTAACCGGCCTGCTTCAAATTAAACTCGACGAGTTCCACCGCCTCCGGCTCGTCATCCACAACTAAAATTCGCGGTTTCACGCTTGCAGTGTGACACGCCGCAATTCGTCACACAATTTCATTCCGGTGACAACCGTGTGACGATTCGGTGACGGAGAAAATTTCTTTTCGCGCAAGCTCATTGCATTAACACACGATAAAACCGCGCAGGCGGAACAATTCCGGCAGCATCGAGGAATGAATATGGACTGGTCAGCAGGTTGGATAACGACGTGAGCGTAATCCAATTGGTGCTGGTCAAATCCGTGCTGTATTGCACCACGAAATTATTGCTCAACATTCCGTTCAGATTTAATTGAGGATAACCTGCTGCAAATTGCAAGGTCAGTGACGGCGGAACCAACGCTGTGAGTAACGCGTTGGAGCTAACTACACTTCCCGCCAAGTTGGTAACGACCACAGAGTAATTTCCGTTATTAGTTAGTGCAACAGCCTGAATCGAAAAAACTGCATTAGTGGCCTTTAGAATGTTTGTAGAATTAAATTGCCATTGATAGCGCAACGGAGGCGCGTTGCTAACCGACACACTAAATGAAGCGCTGCTTCCCAAAACCACTCGTTGATCTTGTGGCTGTGCAGTAATGCCCGGCGGGTCAATCACGGTCAATGTCGCATAATTTGTTACGGCAAAGTTTAAATTACTGACAATGACTGAATACACACCCGCATCACTGTCAGAAATTCCTGCGATATTTAGATTGGTTGTGGCTGTGCCGGAAACATTGCCGCCATCTACAAGATTTGTTCCGTTCTTTTGCCATTGATAAGACAACGGTTGAAGACTCGTAGCACCAACAATGAAACTGGTGGACGCACCTGCAATATTGGTTTGGTTTTGTAGTGGAACAGCAATATCAGGCGGAAGCAAGACTCTGAAAACCGTTCCATTTCCACCAAACCCGCCATAGGTGGTTGTGCCGTATAAATTGCCATCAGCGGCGATAGCTAGGTCGGTTTGAGGGCTGCGTCCGTTCATGCCATTAAATGAAATCAGTGCGGTAATACCGCCTTTAGGTTTTACCCTAAATATAGTTCCTAAGCCTGAATTGGTGTTGCCAGTGCCGCCAAACATGGTTGTGCCGTAAAGATTACCATCATTGCCAGCCACCAGAGCAGATTGAGGCTGAATTCCGTTCGATCCACTAAACGATGATACGACACTGACGGTTCCATTGGTAGCCACCTTGAAAACCTCTCCAAAACCAGATTGGAAAATTGAATTAGTATTGCTGCCGCCACTTGAAGTTGTGCCATATAAAGTGCCGTCAGCAGTCACACACAATCCACCTACTGGTGTCGAGCCATCATAACTATAATTAAGATGACCAGAGTAATCCACAGTTAATAAAGGAGGGAATGTTTTGAGAGTAGTTAATACCCCATTTGTTGTGAATTTGAATACTGTTCCCACCCCATTTGCTCCACTTCCAGGATATGTTGAGCCACCAGAAGATGTCGTTCCATAAAAGCTTCCGTCTTTTCCAAGGCACACACCGCCTTGTGGGTTAGATCCGTTTGTTCCACCAAATGACAGGATATTAGTAACAAGCCCAGAAGAAAATATCTTGAACAAATAGCCGCTGCCGCCGCCGCTGTAAGACGAACCGTAAAATGCTCCATCGGAACCCAGTTTAAGCCATGAAAATGGAGTTACATAAGGGTAGTTAAGGGAAGTCAGTTTCTGGATTTGTCCATTTGTCGACAAATTGAATACTGTGCCGTCATTAAATATGCTATAAAAACTCCCGTCGGGAGCCAAAGTTAAATCAATTTGAGGAGAACCGCTATTCAACGTAGCCAGCGAAGAAAAATCTCCGTTTGTCGTAACCCTGAAGAATGTTCCGGTGCCGTTGGTTCCACCACTTGAGGTAGTGCCGTATAAATTTCCATCGCTGCCAATTGTTAAGCCGGCTTTGGGCAAGCTACCAATAGTTCCAGTAAATGGAGCTAGTTCAGTTAATGCTCCATTCGTTGCATATTCGAATACAGCTCCATATCCGCTGTCGCCACCGCCATAGGTTGTGCCATAGAGGTTGCCATCATTCCCCAAAACTAATCCAGCATACGGAGATGTCCCATTTGTGAAGGCAAACGAAGCTAGAGAAGTGAAAATGCCGCCTGTTGAAATCTTAAAAATTGTTCCATATCCACCATTTGTTCCACCGCCATAGGTTGTGCCGTAAAGGTAGCCATCATTTCCTATAATTAAATTGGCTCTTGGAAGGGTGCCGTTTGAATAAGGGTAATAGGGATAGAAGCTATACAAAGTGGTCAAATTTCCACTTGGTGTAATTTTGTATATTGCGCCAACACCGCCCCCGCCAAAAGAGAGTATGCCATAGAAATTGCCGTCTCTCCCCAACACCAAGCTGGGGGCATAAGAATTTCCATCGTTGCTATTAAAAATTGATACAAAAGTGGATAACACCCCATTGGTGGTTACTCTGAATACTGTTCCATCACCATTACTACCTCCGTATGCTGTCGTGCCATAAAGTGCTCCGTCAGTGCCGAAGATTAAAGCTGAAGTATTTTGAACGTTGGCGAAACTCTGATACGCAGAAGTAAAAGATACCAGCTTCGTGAAGGTTCCGTTGGTGGTCAATTTGAAAACCACTCCATACCCAGTGCCGCCATATACAGTTGTGCCGTAAAAAACACCACCAGCGCCTAGCGTTAAACTTGCGGTCGGATTTGCGCCGTTGGTCGAATCAAAAGAGAACAGCAATGTAAAAATTCCGGCGGCTGTTATTTTATATATAGTTCCCTTTCCGTAACTACCACCATATTCAGTTGTGCCATAAAAACAGCCATCGTTGCCCAAAGTCAAACCGGCATACGGACTCGCTCCGTTGGTTACGGAAAATTGAAACAGTGAGGTCAGCACTCCATTTGTTGTTACCTTGAAAATCGTTCCATATCCACCATTTGTGCCGCCAGATGGAGTGGTTCCGTAAAAATTGCCATCAGGGCCAACTGTCAATGGGGCTTGTGGGTTGCATCCATTGGTGGAAACAAATGCGTAGAGCGTCTGCAAAGTTTGTGCGCCACCCGATGATGCGGAAATCAGCAACAGAAACGTCATGATCCAGCCAGCAAAGATTAACCCCGAACATTTCATAATCTCAAATTTGCGCCCGGCAAGGTTGGCAGTCGAGAAGATTTCACTTCTAAAAGCAACCACACTCCAAACGCTTCGCGCCCGCCCATGATTATCAAACCTCGCGCAGCGTCTGGACTGCGGCCGGTTCACCGCCGCTTTTCCCCGCCTACCGTTGCAGAAATTTCGCCACCGCTTCCGTGCGCGTGCGCACCTGCAGTTTTTCGTAGATGCGGCGGATGTAAGTATGCACGGTTTCGTAGCCGATATTGAGTTTTTCGGCGATTTCCTTGTAGATCAAACCTTGCGCAAGCAGATCCAAAACCTGTTGTTCACGTTCGGAAAGTTCGGCTAAATCGCCGCCGGACGACGCGGGCGCAGCGGGTTTTTGGAATGACTGCACCACGAGCCGCGCGATGTGCGTGGTCATCGGCGAACCGCCGCGTTGCATTTCGCGAATGGCTTCAATCAATTCTTTCGTCGGCGTGCGCTTGAGCATGTAACCATTCGCGCCAGCGGCGAGCGCGTTAAAAATATTTTCCGTATCTTCGTAAACCGTCAGCATCATCACTTGCGTCTGCGGCAACAAAGTTTTCAACTTACGCACGCATTCCACGCCATTGATACCGGGCAAATTGATGTCCATCAAAACCACGTCTGGCCGCACTTTGGGCAAATCAGCGAGCGCATCTTCGGCGCTGGCGTAATCGGTAGCGAAACGAAAACCGTCCGCGCGGCCAATCACCTTGGCGAGCGTGCCGCGCAACTTGTCGTTGTCCTCGACGATGGATATGGAAATCGGCATAGAATTATTTTTTAACCAGCGGCACAACCAAACGAACCACGGTGCCACCTTGCGACCCGGGTTCGATTTCAAATTCTCCGTGCACATCGGCCAGCCGCTTGCGCATATTTTTCAGCCCGTTCCGTAGTTTCTTTTCCGAAATGTCACCCAAACCGCGTCCGTTGTCAGCGATGATTAGAATAAATTTATCCGGCTGCAACTCCAACTTCACGCGCGCCTCGCTCGCCTGCGCGTGCTTGACGACATTGTTCACCGCTTCTTTGAACGCGAGAAAAACATTGTGGCGCACTTCCGGCAGAATCGTCGCGGGCGGCAATTGCGTGGGCAACTCGGCGCGATACCGCACCCCGGCCAGCGCAAAATAATCCTGCGCGTATTTGCAGGCGTAATTGGCAAGGCTCTCCAGCGTGTCGTTGGAAGAATTCAGCGCCCACACGATTTCATCCAGCGAACGCGTGGTGTCGCGCGCCGTCAGGGAAATTTGCTGCGCGTGCAACTCCACCTCGTCCGGCAAATGCTTGTCCGCCTCCGCCAATTCGCCGAGCAACGCGACCTGCGTGAGATTTGCGCCAAGTTGATCGTGCAAATCACGCGCAATGCGTGAACGTTCTTTTTCCAGCAATTCTTTTTGCCGATGTGCACGCAATTGACGTTTTAATTTGGCCGTGGAAATCAGATAAATGATTCCCGCGAGCGTGCCGAGAAAAACTAGTGTGGCTGAAATTAAAAATGACGGTTTGCGCCAGAACGGCGGCTCAACCGCAACTCCCAACGTCGCTCCTGCGTCACTCCAAACACCATCCTCGTTGCCTGCGACGACGTGGAAAACATAATTACCTGGCTGCAATTTTGGAATATGCGCCACGCGTTCGCCGCCGATGTCCGTCCAGTTTTTGCCGGAATTATTTTTACCGCGCGCCTCCAACCGGTATTTGAACCGCGCGCCACCGACGGTGTTTTTGGGCGCGGAGAAATTCAGACTCGCGAATTGGATTTCCAACTGCTCGTTATCCGGCGTCAACGCAATCGTGCCATTCCACGCTGCGCTTAAGGCGTTGGTCTTCTGCTCCACGCCGTCCACAAAAATGGATTCGATGACGACGGGCGGCGGATTGGTGTCTAGTTTCAAATCCGCCGGATTGACCGCCGCCACGCCAACGAGCGTCGGAAAGAAAAGTTTTCCATCCGGCGCACGCAGCGCCGCTGGTTGCGCGCCAGCGGAACATTCGCGCGTGAGAAATGTGCGGCAGGAAACTGACTTCGCCGCGCCCGCGATAAAATCTGCCAGCGATTTTTTTTCCACGCGCAGTAATCCCTCATACGAGCCAAGCCACAAATTACCTTCGTCATCATTGATTAAATATCCAATGCTGTCACTCGCCAGCCCTCCGTTGAGCGTGGAGCAAATTTTCCAATTTCCATTTTGTAGACGCGCCAGACCGTGACCGGAAGTGCCGACCCATAAACCATCCGCGTCGGCGAGCAGACAGGAGACATCTTTCACCGGCGCGACCACAGCGGAAATTTTTCCGTCGCGTAATTGAAAAAGTCCGTCGCGCTCGGTGCCGAGCCAAAGATTTCCTTGAGCATCTTCGGCAATGGCGCGCACTGCGCTGGCAGGCAACCCATCGTGCGCGGTTAAATAATTCCAGTTCGCTCCATCAAAACTACCAAGGCCGTTTTCGCCAGCCGCCCAAATTTTTCCAGCGCGATCTTCGAAGAGAACGTAAATTTCGCGACCGATTTTTTGGGCGCCAAGCACCGGCTGAAAATAGTATGACATGAAGCGGAACAAACCTTCGCCGCGCGTGCCCGCCCAGATTTGCTGGTGTTTGTCCACCAGCACCGTCCACGCGTTGGAATAAGTGCCGATGCCATAGCTGGTGGCAGTGTTGGTCTGCCAATATGCGAGTCCGTGGCTGTTGAAGGCGACCCACAATCCGCCAGCTGCGTCCTGCGCAACGGATTGCGCGGTTTCGGTGGATAAACCAGCGGGCGAGAAAAATACTTTCCGTTTGATGCGATTCAGTCCACCACCGTCGGTGCCCGCCCAAAGATTGCCTTCGCGGTCGAGCGAGAGTGACAGCACGATGTTGTGCGAAAGTCCTTCGTCCTTGCTGATGTGCACACAACTGCCGTCGGACTGAAACCAAAACAGTCCCGCGCCTTGCGTGCCGACAACAAGATTGCCAGACGCATCTTCCGTCGTCGCCGAAACGTGCGCATTGCCCCACGGCATCGCGCCAAAATCTTTTTCCAACCGGTTGCCGCGCCATTTTTCCACGCGACCATTTTGCAAATGCCAGATAGCGCCATTCTTTCCGGAAACAAAAACATGAGCGGCACGATAAAAAAGTTGCGCGGGAAAAATCGTCGGGTGCGAATCCATCTTGCCATTTTTCCAACAGAAAAATTTCCCATTTTCGGCACTGAACCAGATATTACTGCTGCCGTCTTCAAAGGCGCAATTTACGATGCCGCCCGCACTGGTCTCGGGGAAATTTTGCACCGCGCCATTTTTCACTGCGCAAAGTCCGGCCGATTCCGTGCCGACCCACAAAATTTGCTGGCTGTCCTCAAAGAGAAAAACAATGCGGTTGCTTGGCAAACCAGGTGTGTTGTTGACGTTAAAACGCGTGAAGGTTTTGCCGTCGAAGCGGACAAGGCCGTTGAGCGTGCCGAGCCAGAGATAGCCGTCATGCGTCTGCGTCAACGCGATGACAGAACTTTGCGGCAGACCGTCCTCGGTGTTCCAGACATCCACGATAAAAGGCAAATCACCAGCCACGACCCGGCCAGCCAAGGCCAGCGTGACAACCAGACAGAAAAGTAAAATGTGAATTTTCCGTTTCAATTGACGGCACAGCATACGCCGTTGCGCGCAGGGAAAAAGTTTTTTCAGAAACGGCTTGCAGGGTTTGGCGGATGGATTAGGTTGGCGTTGCCCTTGAGAACGGGTGCTCCGTTTTTCCTGTCGAAAGACGAGCGTCGGCGGATCCGGAAGTTTACCGTGTGCCGGGTCCGCCGGCTTTTTCATTTCTGATCAAAATTTCCGCGCAAAAAAACTTGAGGTTCGGCAGAAAGTGGCTAGGCTTGCCGGCCGGTGGATGGGGTCTTAGCTCAGTTGGTAGAGCGTCTCGTTCGCAATGAGAAGGTCAGGAGTTCGAGCCTCCTAGGCTCCACCAGCCTTCGCTCTCCGCTTCGCTGCGAGCTACGGCTCGGCAGGCCAGCCTTCGACGAGCAAGGTTGTAGGTTGTAATACAAAAGCGGAGAGCGAAGGCTGCCGCGCCGAAGCGCCGCGTAGGCGGGCTTACACAATGCAATTCTTCTACGTTTACATCCTTCATAGCCAATCTAACGCAGAACATTTTTACGTTGGCCGCACTCAAGACCTTCACGCCCGCCTCAAGAAACATAATGCCGGAGAAGTTCCACACTCGGCAAAATTTCGTCCGTGGAAAATTAAAACCGCCATTGCCTTCAACGAATCGAAGCGCGCCGTTGAATTTGAACGCTATCTTAAAAGCGCTTCGGGGCGCGCATTCGCAAAAAAGCGTCTGTAATTTTTTATGCCTTCACGCCACTTTGAAGCCGTAATTTTTTCTGCCAAGGCTGCCGTCGCCACCGTCATTGCTGCTGGCAGTTACCATTTTTTGCACTGCCCGGCGCACCCTGGGTGGCAGCTGTTTCTGCCGTGCTCGTAACGCAACCAGATCTGCATGCTTCGTTTAAAGCTTCGCTGATGCGCGTCATCGCCAATCTTGCGGGAGCATTTGGCGGCGCAACATTGTTGGCCGCTACCGGTCAACCGATTTTGGCCATGGCCATCGGCGTCATGCTCACCGGCCTTATCTGCTACCTGTTGAAACAAGATGACGCACTACGACCAGCGTTCGTCGCAGTCATCATTGTGACGCTCATCGGCGGCGGCAACGAATGGCACAATTCGCGCGACCGCGTCGCCGCAGTCATCATCGGCTGTGCGTGCGCTCTGGCAGTGGGATTTTTATTCGATAAACTATCTGGCGGTTCAAAACTTGAAAAAAAGAAAGGTGGCGGCGAACCTGACACCACGGAATAATTTTCATCATGAAATCTCCGCTAAAAAATAAATGGGTTCTCATCACCGGCGCGTCGAGTGGTTTTGGCGCGGCGGCGGCAAAATTATTTGGTGCGCACGGCGCAAAACTTTTGCTCGGCGCACGCCGCGTTGACCGTCTGGAAAAAGTTGCCGTAACCGCAAAAAAATCCGGCGCAGCGGCGGCTCATTTTTGCGAACTGGATGTTTCCAATACGGAGAGCGTTGAAAAATTTATCGCGTGGGCAAAGACGAAATTAAAATCACAGCCACTGCACGTTCTCATCAACAACGCCGGTGGCGCGCACGGAATTGATTCGGTGGCTGAAGGCAAGGATGCGGATTGGGAAACCATGTTGCAGACCAATGTTCTCGGCCTATTGCGTGTGACGCGCGCGGCGCTGCCGTTGCTCCCGCACGACGCGGGCGCGAGCATCATCAACATCGGCTCCATCGCCGGACGCACGGCTTACGCGGGCGCATCGGCGTATTGCGCGGCCAAGTCCGGCGAACTCCAAATCACCCGCGTGCTGCGCCACGAACTATTGGGCACCGGCATCCGCGTTGGCACGATTGATCCGGGACTAGCCGAGACGGAATTTTCCATCGTGCGTTTCAAAGGCGATAAAAAGAAAGCTGACGAAATCTACGCGGGCATAAATCCGCTGACCGCTGACGATATCGCAGAAATTATCGTCTGGGTCGCCAGCCGGCCGGCGCACGTCAACATTGATGAAATTCTCGTGAAACCAACGGACCAAGCGGAGATGGGCAAAGTTTTTCGCCGCCCGAAAAAATAATTTTTTGTCCGCGGATAAACACGGATGGGAGGAAAAAATCCGCCACGGATTTGATTCATTTACACCCATTCCAAGCCAGCAAAGCCGATTCGTGAGAATTAGTGAAATGGGTGTCTAACTTGACCTGCTTCCTTCATCCGTTTTAATCCGTGATTACAAATTATGCAGCGCTGACACGGATGGCTTCGAGTTCTTCCCAGCGGGCGTAGAGTAGCGGGACTTTTTCTTTGGCGGCGTCGAGCTCGGCGGTGAGTTGGTTCACCTGCGCGGCGTGCTTGCGAAAAAATTCTGGGTCGGCAAACAAACCTTCGATGCGCGCAACTTCGGCTTCGAGCGCATGGATCTGGGCTTCCATACCTTCGAGCTCGCGCGTTTCTTTGAAGGAAAGTTTTTTGGCCTTAGTTTTCGCAGAGGCAGCTTGGGCAAGCGCCACATTTTTATTATTCGTTTCGAGAATTGCGGCACTTTGACGCGCAGCGGCGGCTTCGGTCTTTTTCTTTTTCTCCAGATAATAATCGTAGTCGCCGACGCTGTGATGAATCTTCCCATCGCCTTCAAACGCGAGGATGTCGGTGCAGACGCGATTCAGAAAATAGCGGTCATGGCTGACGACGCAGACGACACCGGGAAACGCGGTCAACGCCTCTTCGAGCACGCGCAACGTCGGCAGGTCGAGATCATTCGTCGGCTCGTCGAGAATCAGGAAGTTGCCGCCGCACTTGAGAATTTTCGCCAGCAACAGCCGACTGCGTTCGCCGCCGCTCAATTTTTTCACCAGCGTCAGAATGCGGTCGTCGGCAAACAGAAAGCGTTTGAGATAAGATCGCACTGAAATTTTTGAATCGCCCCAGATGACGAACTCCGTGCCGTCAGAACATTCGTCCAGCACCGTGCGCTCCTCGTTCAACTGCAAACGGCCTTGATCCACGTAATTGAACTTCGTGAGCTGGCCGATTTTCACCGAGCCTTCGGTCGGCTGGATCTGGCCGATCATGACTTTCAGCAAGGTGGATTTGCCCAAGCCGTTGCGCCCACAAACGCCGATGCGCTGGCCGTTCTGAAACGAAAAATTGAATCCCGAGAACAGCCGCTTGCCGCCGAGTTCCATGCCGAGATCGGTCACGTCCACTGTGCGATTGCCGAGTTGCGGCGGCGGCGGAATGCACAGTTCCATGTCTTCCTCGATCATAGGACCATCTTTGGCCGCCTCATCGTAGTAACGCTCGAAACGATCCTTCTGCTTGCTGCGTTGCGCGCGCGGACCTTGCCGCACCCACGCGAGTTCCTTCTTCAGAAACATCTGGCGCTTGTGTTCGATGACCGCGTCGGCTTCCTGCCGTTCCGCCTTGGCCAGCAGGTAATCGGTGTAATTCCCGGCGTGCGAAAAAAACTTGCCGTCGTAAAGCTCCAGAATCGTGGACGCCACGCGGTCGAGAAAATAGCGATCATGCGTGATGACGAGAAATGCGCCACTGAAACTCTCCAGAAATTCCGCCACCCATTCGATGGATTCCGGATCAAGATGGTTGGTCGGCTCGTCCAGCAGCAGAAAATCCGGCTGCGAAACAATCGCCCGCGCCATCGCCACACGACGTTTCTCGCCGCCGGAAAGCGAATCGATTTTCCGGTCACCCGCCGGACAGTTCAGATGTTCAATCGCGATTTCGATGCGGCGATCCACCGTCCAGCCGTCCAGCACCATGATGCGTTGCTCCAGATACTCGTGGCGCTTGGAATCATGCGGTAATGATTCAAATTCCTTGATAAGCCCCAGAACGTGCGCCGCGCCGTCGCGGATGTTTTCGTAAACGTTCTTCGTCGCATCCAGCATGAAATCCTGCGGCAGATAGCTCACCACGAGATCGCGTTGACGCGAAACTTCGCCGCTGTCGGGTGCTTGCAGACCCGCGAGGATTTTCAGAAACGTCGTCTTGCCGCAACCATTGCGGCCGACCAGACCGATGCGGTCGCCCTCCTGAATGCCCAGCGTGGCGGCGTCAAGAATGGTGCGGTTGCCGTAACGCACGGTTACGTCGGAAGCAGAGATGAGCGTGGGCATTAAAATTATTCTTTCGCCGTCTGCACGGGCAAAGCCGAGAGCGGACAGTTTTTGTTCGTCTCGTTAAAGTAGTTGGCCGACCACTCGTTCTGAAACAGCACGACGGGATTTTTCCCGATGTCGTAGGCGAGCTTCGCGCCGGTGGGCAATGAAAGCGCATCGAGCGCATCTTCCGTGATGTCTTGCGGCAACCACCGGACGACGCTCCACGTCGCGGGTTCGAGGCGAGATTCCGCGCCGTATTCGCTTTCAAGCCGGAACTGCACCACTTCAAATTGCAGCGGGCCGACGGCGGCGAGCAGCGGCGTCTTGATGGACGAGTTGCGCAGATACAGCGCTTGGATGACGCCTTCCTGCAGCAACTGATCAAGGCCCTGGCGGAATTGTTTGTATTTCCCCGTGTTCGGATTGTGCAGGTAGCTGAAGGCTTCCGGCGTGAAGCGCGGGATTTCCTTGTAGAGAATTTTTGGATCGGTCGTCAGCGTATCGCCGATGCCGAAGCTGTCGTGGCCGACGAGCCCGATGACGTCGCCGGGATACGCTTCATCCACCGTCTCACGCTCGTTGCCGAACAATTTGTGCGAGCTGGACAAGCGAACTTTTTTCTCGGAGCGCGAATGATGCACGGTCATATCGCGGTCAAATTTGCCGGAGCAAACGCGAATGAAGGCGATGCGGTCGCGATGCTTCGGATCCATGTTCGCTTGAATCTTGAAAATGAAACCGCTAAACGCCGGATTCTCGGGCGCGATCTCGATGCCACCCATCACGCGCGGCTTCGGCGCGGGCGCGTGTTTCAAAAATCCGTCCAGCAGCAGTTGCACGCCAAAATTATTCACGCCGCTACCAAAGAATACCGGCGTGGTTTTGCCCGCGAGCACGGCGGCTTGGTCGAAGGATTCGCCCGCCATTTCGAGCATTTCCAACTCTTCGAGCGTCTTGCTGAATTCAGCTTCGCTCAGATTTCCGCGCACCGCCGGATCGTGCAATCCGCCGACGACCACCGGCGCGCGATATTTGCCGCCGACCACGCGCTCGAACGTATGCATCGTTTTCGTCTGACGATCGTAGATGCCTTGAAATTCAGGGCCGTTGCCGATGGGCCAGTTCACCGGAAACGCGCCGATGCCGAGCACGCGTTCGAGTTCGTCGATCAACTCCAGCGGATTTTTCATCGGCCGATCGCACTTGTTCATGAAGGTAAAGATTGGCACACCACGTTGACGGCAAACCTCGAACAATTTGCGCGTCTGCGGTTCGATGCCTTTCGCGGAATCAATCACCATCACCACCGCGTCCACGGCGGTGAGCACGCGGTAAGTGTCTTCGGAAAAATCTTTGTGACCGGGCGTGTCGAGCAGATTGAGGCGATAGCCGTCGTAATCAAATTGCAGCACGGTCGAGCTGATTGAGATGCCGCGTTTTTTTTCCAGTTCCATCCAGTCGCTCGTCGTGGCGCGTTGATTTTTGCGCGCGGTCACGGAGCCGGCGAGTTGCACCGCGCCACCGTAAAGCAGCAGCTTTTCCGTCAACGTGGTTTTACCCGCGTCCGGATGCGAAATGATGGCGAACGTGCGCCGCCGCTGGATTTCTTCGGTGATGGTCACAAACGAGTCGCGGAGGATAGCAGAGAAAACCGCGCCGACAAGTCGGGATGCGGGAAAAGCTTTGAACGCCAAGCCAGACGGCAATCGTGCTTGCCGCGCCGCGCAAACCCCGCATAATGTGCGCCCGTTCATTAGCGGTTTCGACTGTTAATATTTGCGCGCGTAGCTCAACTGGATAGAGCGTCGGTCTCCGAAGCCGAAGGTTATGGGTTCGACTCCCGTCGTGCGCACCAGCCTTCGCTTGAACGAAGTGAAAGCGAAGGCTGCCGCGCCGAAGCGCAGCGTAGGCGGGCGAACGCGCCAGTGCGCCAAGAGCTACGGCTCGGCGAGCCATTTCATTTTTCCCGCTTTTGGATATTCCAAATTTCATTTCTGGTTTGACGCCGTCCCTCAAAAGCGCGACAACTCCCCAACCATGAATTTCAAACGCTGGTTCGCGTGGCTGTGCCTGGCGCTGATGCTGGTCGCGGAAATTTTTCTTTTCCGCGCCGTCCGCGAGAAAGATACCGCCCTCACGGAAGTGCGCGCCGCGCAAATCCAGATGCGCGAAATGCAGACGGAACTCGATGCGCTCCGAAAATCCGACGCCGGTTTGCAGGCAGCCGAAATCTCCCGCTTGCGGAAACAAAACGGAATTTACACCAACAAATTAGCCGCGTTGCAGGCGTCCGTTGTGCCTTTGATTTTGGAAAATCAATCCAATGCGACGCATCTCGCCACGGCGCGCAAGGCGCTGCAATTGCAACAGCAGCATTTGCAGGAACTCGAAAATCTAAATAACCAAATTGTCAACGCCAGCACGGCGGCGATGGATGCCAGCGCCACGGTCATCGCCAAAAAAACGTGCCTGAACAATCTGCGTTTGATTGACGACGCGAAGCAGCAATGGGCGACGGATTTTGGCAAGCCGGACAGCGCCGCGCCGTCGGAAAAAGATTTGGCGCCGTATTTAAAAAATAAAATTTTACCAGTTTGTCCGGGCGGCGGCATTTATCTCATCAATGCCGTGGACGAATTACCGACGTGCTCCGCGCCCGGCCATGTGCTGCCGGAATAATTTTATTTGTCGCCACTGATAAATTAACGGCGGCGGACGTTAATAATTTAATGGTCATCATGAAATTATCAAATGGCCTGACTGCAGTTAATTCTTCCAATTTTGTCCGGCCAAATTAGAATTGAACCTTAATTTCTTAACATTCTTAAAAAACTATGGCTGCTGATACCTCTGTCGTCAAAGCTGTGGAAGCTCCACCGCTCAAACCCATTCAACTCAAATCCAAGCTCGCGCCGACGCCCACGGCCGCGCTGAAATATTTTCAGAAGGTGAAAAATTCCGCCGGTGCGGAAGTCACGCTCGCCGATCCGCGCGCGAGCCGCGCGGCGGTGGCGCTCATGGATGTCCACGCGGTGGTCGGCGGCGCGGCGTGCCATTGGGGCGGTCCGGCGGCGTTCGCGGAAATAATGTCGGCAGTTCACGGTGTCATGTTTGCGACGCAAGGACGCGAGTGGCACGAAGCATTTAATTTTGTGAATGATGCTGGCCACGCGGAAAATGGGGTTTATGCCGTGCGCGCACTTTATGGTTTTGACGGCATGACGCTGGACACGCTGAAAGGTTTTCGCGGCATCCACAGCAAACTCACCGGCCACGGCGAATCGCACATCAATCCCGAAGGCGTTTTGCTGAGCAACGGCCCGCTCGGCTCGTCGCTGCCGCAGGCGCAAGGTCTCGCCATCGGCGACAAAATTGCACAGCGCGACCGTGTGACCATCGTAACGATTTCTGACGGTGCGAGCATGGAAGGCGAAGCGAAAGAAGCCTTCGCCGCGATTCCCGGTCTCGCCGCGAAAGGAAAATTAAATCCGTTCGTGATGATCATTTCCGACAATGACACCAAGCTTTCCGGCCGCATCACGGCAGATTCCTTCAGCATGAATCCGACGTTCAGCAGCATCGGTGGACTCGGCTGGAATGTGTTGCCCGTCGCCAACGGAAATGATTTGCAGGCGGTTTATCTCGCGCTGGAAAAAGCCATCGCCACCGCGAAAGCTGACCCGACAAAACCGATTTGCATCCTCGCCAAAACCATCAAGGGCTTCGGCGTGAAAGCCACGGAACAAAGTGCGTCTGGCGGTCACGGCTTCCCGCTCGCGAACGGCGAAAAAATTATTCCGTTCGTGGACGAAATTTACGGGAACGCGACGCCGGAAGAATTTGCAAACTGGGCGAAATCGTTGCGCGCTGACTGGGAAAAATCCGAAGCGGCGAAAAAAGCAAAGGCCGCTGCCGCGCCGGCAAACGCCGCGCCCGCTCAGAAAAAAGACAAAGTTCAAACCGGTCTCGCCAAAGCCGCCGTGCGCGCGGCGACCGAAGGATTGCCGGTGTTTTCCGTTTCAGCGGATGTCCAAGGTTCGACCGGCATCAGCCTGTTTCACAAAAGTTTTCCTGACCGCTGGATTGAAGTCGGCATCGCGGAATCAAATATGATCAGCGTCGGCGCGGGTCTGGCGAAAACCGGTTTCATTCCCATCGTGGATACGTTCGGCCAGTTCGGCGTGACGAAGGGGAATCTGCCCATCACGATGGCCGCGCTCTCGCAAGCGCCCGTCATCGCGATGTTCTCGCACATTGGTTTTCAGGACGCGGCGGACGGCGCGAGTCATCAGGCGACGACCTTTTTCGCCGCCGTTTCCGCGATTCCGCATACGTGCGTCATCGCGCCGAGTTGCTCGGACGAAGCGGAATCGCTGATGTATCAGGCAATTAAAAAATTCGCGGCGGATCGCGCGGCGAGCAAGGACGGCGAGAATTACATTTTCTTCGTCGGTCGCGAAAATTATCCGCTGACGTGGATTGAAGGTGCGCAATTTCCGTGGGGCAAAGCGCAAATACTTTCCGAAGGCAGCGACGTCGTGCTCATCGGCTGCGGCGTGCTGGTGAACAAGGCGATTGAAGCCGGAAAACTTTTGGCCGCGAAAGGCATCAAAGCCACGGTCATCAATAATCCGTTCGTCAACCAAGTGGATTTGGAAACCATCGGGGCAGCAGTGAAAAAATGCGGCGGCAAAGTGGTGACCATCGAAGATCATCAAGTCATCGGCGGCATGGGCGCGCAAGTTTCGCACGCGCTGTCGAATGCGGGCATCGCGCACACGTTGAAATCGCTCGGCATCCATGGTGAATTCGGCCAGTCGGCGTATCTCGCCGAGGAACTTTATGTGAAGCACGGTTTGACCGCGCCAAAGATGGTCGAGGCCGCGCTCGCGCTGCTCGGTAAATAAGTTTCGGCTCTCAAAATCAAGCGCCCGCGTTGCCATCAGGCGGCGCGGGCGTCGTCGTTTACCGGATTTCATTCTTGGCTTTCGCTATCTGTCGGCTAACCTCTCGGCTCTTAAAATTTATGATTGAAACGGACATTGAATTATTGAAGGGCATCGCCAACACGTTGCGCATCCACTCCATTGAAGCGACCACGGCGGCGGGCAGCGGCCACCCGACGAGTTGCTGTTCGGCAGCGGATGTCGTTGCCGCGCTGTTCTTCGGCCACATGAAGTATGATGCGAAGAATCCGCATTACTACAACAACGATCGTTTTATTCTCTCCAAAGGCCACGCCGCGCCGCTGCTTTACGCTGCGTGGGCGGAAAATGGTTTTGTCCCCGTAGCGGAATTGCTGAAGCTCCGCCAGTTTGGCAACGACCTCGAAGGTCACCCCACGCCGCGACTCGCGTTCGCCGATGTGGCGACCGGTTCGCTCGGCCAGGGTCTCGGCGTCGGCGTCGGCATGGCGCTCGCGGCCAAGCAAGACAAGCTCGACTACAACACTTACGTTCTCCTCGGCGACGGCGAAATCGCTGAAGGCGCTGTGTGGGAAGCTGCGAACCTCGCGGGCTTTTACAAGTTGAGCAATCTCATCGCGATCGTTGACGCGAACCGCCTCGGCCAGAGCCAGGCGACGATGTTCGGTCACGACATCAACATTTACGTCAAACGTTTTGAATCCTTCGGCTGGCGCGTCGAAACTCTCGACGACGGTCACGACATGGAAGAAATCATGGAAGTGTTGAGCGGCGTCGGCCTCGACGAACGCCCGCTCGCGATTATCGCCAAAACCTACAAAGGCGCTGGCGTTTCTTTCTTGCAAGACAAAGATAATTGGCACGGCAAGCCGCTCAGCAAAGAAGAAGCTGCGAAAGCCATCGCCGAACTTTCGCCCAGCGCAAAGTCCGGCCTCGGCGTCGCGATTCCCGCGCCGACCGCCCTGCCCGCTCCAAATCTCACCGCGCCTACGAGCTATCCGGCCATCAGCTACAAACTCGGTGATTCCATCGCCACGCGCGAAGCTTACGGCGTTGCGCTCTCACGCCTCGGTGAAGTTGATCCGCGCATCAACGCGATGGACGGTGACACGAAAAACTCCACCTTCGCGGATAAATTCTTTAAGAAATTTCCCGAACGTTCTACCGAATGTTTTATCGCGGAACAAAACTTGGTGGCCGTCGCGGTTGGTTTTGCCACACGCGGCCACGTGCCGTTCGCTTCGACGTTTGCGACGTTTTTTACGCGCGCCGCTGACCAGATTCGCGTCGCCGGCATTTCGCAATCCAACTTAAAACTCGTCGGTTCGCACGTCGGCATCAGCATTGGCGAAGACGGTCCGTCGCAGATGGCGCTCGAAGATTTGGCCATGATGCGCGCGGTCGTCGGCAGCACGGTTTTGTATCCGGCCGACGCCGTCGCCACGGAAAAATTGCTGGAGCAAATGGCGATTTTGAAAGGCGTCGCGTTCCTGCGCACCTCGCGCCCGAAGACCCCGGTCATTTACGGCAACGATGAACAATTCCCCGTCGGCGGCGCGAAAGTTCTGCGCACCGGCGACAAAGTTACGATTGTCGGCGCGGGTGTCACTTTGTTTGAAGCGTTGAAAGCTGCGGATCAATTGAAGGCCGAAGGCGTCAACGTCACGGTCATTGACGCTTACAGCATCAAGCCGCTCGGCAAAAAAGAAATTCTCGCCGAAGCGAAAAAGACGAACAACACCGTCATCACGGTGGAAGATCATTATTCCGAAGGCGGCCTCGGCGACGCCGTCGCGGGCGAACTTTCGAGCGAAGGCATCAAGGTTCACAAGCTTGCCGTCGTCGGCATCCCGCGCTCCGGCCACGCAGCGGAACTCATGGCCGCCTTCGGCATCGACGCCGCCGCGATTGTGAAAAAAGTAAAATCGCTGTAATCGCCCGAAGCAAAATCAAATTAGGAAAGCAGGAACGTAGGAATTTAATTCCGGTTCCTGCTTTCTTGTTTTCTGCAAAGTCAATCGGCTCGTAAAAATAAAAAATCACCGCGTGAATCATCCCTGATTTGCGTCTTTTGAATACCGTTTTCTGCAATCACATACGGGCAATATCCCAAATCTAAAAGAATCTTTATCGAATCAAGCGGCGACACCCCAAATTTCTTCGTGTGGTGTCCGGAAACTTCACAGTAAATAGCCGGCTGAAATTTTTGGATTGATTTGACGCCTCCAGCAAAAACAAATTTTTCCGCACCCTCGACATCTATTTTTATGAAATCTAATTGCGTCAGCTTTTCATCAATCACCATGTTATCAAGAGTATTTGTCTGAATGGTGGTCCAATACACCTGCTTTTTCTCATCTGACTCAAAATAACTTTCACACCCCGATTTGCCCATGTGAGGCGTCACATGGTTAATCCGCTTCGATGATTTTTTAACGGGCACATAAAGCCGCTCTTCGCCGACCTTATCGGAAAGCGCAACTGGGAACAGCCGCACATTCTTGTGACCGCTCAAGACCGATTTTGCCAAGGTGTAATTATATTCCAACGGTTCAAAAGCGAACACTCTGCATGATCCGCTATGAATTTTTGCCAGCGCTTTGGCAAACCGTCCGTGATTTGCTCCAACATCAAAGCTAACCGCATTGAGTGGGATAAACGGCAATAGTTTCCTGACTTCCTGATCAAATTTATTCCTGAACCTTGCGTTAAAATACTGCTCAAAACGGGCAATCCGTTGCCCGATTCTCTGCCCAAACGAAGGATGAATTTCTGAAAAACTTGGGATTTCTGTTTCGTTCATTGTGCGTTGGAGTGAAAACTAACAAAACCAATTACACGAGGCAATACCTTACCTCGTGTTGTATTGCGGGGTTATTGAGGACGATGAAGCTGTGCCGTCACAAAAGCCAAAAGCTTGCGCCCACCGAACAAAACTCGGTGGAAACATTGTGGCTTTGCGGGCCAAAAGAAAACTGACGCAAGAACAGCTTGCCGAAAAAACTGGCGTCAGCGCGCGATACATTCAGAGTTTGGAAGCCGGAGAATATTTTCCAAGCCTGCCAAAGCTGGTGAAATTAAAATTAGCTTTGCGTTGTAGTTGGGCTGAAATCTTCGACGGTTGCGAAAAAAGTTAAGTTGAAACTTCCGTGTCTGTGTTCAATCCGTGTTTCATCCGTGGCTAAAAAGTTTGAAGTCTTGGCGGTTTTATTTTTTGCCAGCCGCAGAAAATTGGTGCAAATTAAATCAGCGATGGCCGACAAGCTAAAATTTCTTCAAGGCAAGCTGCTGCTCGACAGCGGACAGCTCGGCGGCTCGTTTTTTCAGCGCACCGTCATCCTCGTCTGCCAGCACACCGCCGAAGGCGCGTTCGGCCTCGTCCTCAATCGCACCGTCGGCAAGACCGTCGGTGATTTGATCATCGCCGACCTGCCCGAACCGCTCAAGGCCGCGCCGCTTTATCTCGGCGGCCCCGTGCAACCCGGCGCGTTGAGCTATCTGCACACCGATAGTTTTATTCCCGAAGCCGACGTGCTGCCCAATCTCGCGCTTGGCCATTCGCTCGACGATTTGCTGGAGATTGGCGAAGCATTTTCCGCGACAAAAAAAGTGCGGATGTTCGCCGGCTACTCCGGCTGGAGTCCCGGCCAGTTGGAAAATGAAATGAAGCGGAAATCGTGGCTCACCTTTCCCGCGTCGTTGGAACTCGTCTTTGAAACGCCACCGGAACAGCTCTGGCAAAAAGTTTTACAAACCAAAGGCGGCTGGAAAAACAAATTACTCTCGCAGATGCCGGAGGATTTGTCGTGGAACTGACCAGCAAAAATCGGTTTGTCGCCGATGGCCACGCGCGTTGGGCAAGTGCGCGTGAAGATAAAATTCGCACTGCTTGTGACAAAAACCAGCCGTTAAGTTTATCCGGCAAAATCCGGCGCTGGTTCAAAACGGAGCCACAGTTTTAGCCGGACGGAAAACGGATGAAAAAGCTTCCCCGAAAATTCTCTGGTGATTTCAGTTCGCCTCGGTCACGAGGAATGACGTATTGGCAGCCGCCTTAATTTCCACGTTCTTCAAACTTGCGGGAACCAGACAGAAATCGCCGGACTTTAGTTCCGCTACGATTCCACTGCGGTCGTCCGAAATTTTTGCCGCGCCTTTGGTGACAGCGATGATGCGCAGACATTGGCCGGACAATTTGACGGAACCGGCGCCTTCAAACACCAGTTCTTGCACATTGAATAGCGGGTCTTCCACCAGTTGGCGGAATTTGAAATTCGGTCCTTGGCGATAATTCGCCGGCACGAGCTTCGGCTCGAAGTCATTGAAATCAATGCTCGCGAGCGATCGCGCAATGTGCAATTCGCGCGGTTTGCCATCGAGCCCAACGCGATTCCAGTCGAACACGCGGTAGGTCGTGTCTGAATTTTGTTGGATCTCAAAAATCACCAGACCGTCGCCGATGGCGTGAACGCGGCCGCTCGGCAGGAACATCGTGTCGCCCGTTTTGACCGGAATCCGGTGGAAACAATCGGCCACGGTGCCGTCGGAAATCTTCTTTTCAAATTCCGTGCGCGTGACGCCATTTTTCAGACCGACATACAAACTTGCGTCCGGTGCGGCGTCGGCGATGAACCACATTTCCGTCTTCGGCTCACCTTTGAGTTCGGCGGCCTTGCTCGCAGGCGGATGGACTTGCAGCGATAATTTTTCGCGCGCGTCGAGAATTTTGCAGAGCAACGGAAAACGATTTTCAGCGGCCGGCTTGGCGTCGCCAAGAATTTCCGCTGAGTGGTGCGTCATCAGCCAGCGCAGATCTTTGCCAGCCAGCGAACCATTGGCAATGACGCTGGCATCGCCGGGGCGATCAGAAATTTCCCAGGATTCGCCGATTGGTTTACCCGCGGGAATTTTTTTAGCGAACAGCCGTTCCAGTTCGCGTCCGCCCCAGATGCGATCCTTGAATATCGGCTGGAAAACAAATGGATAAAGCATGTTCAGGCGGCAACGGCGGTTGCGGCATCACGCGGCGGTCGCATTTGCGCAGCGTCATCGGCTTTTTCGGTGAAATGGCCGTGAGCACGAAATTTTGCGTAGCGCTTCTTCAGCCGTTCCGGCACGGGCATCGCGAGAATTTCTTCGAGATGTTTGACCAAGTGCGTTTTCAAGGTCGCGGCAATTTCCGACGGATCGGTGTGCGCGCCGCCGAGTGGTTCGGGAATGATTTCGTCCACCAATTTCAATTCCAGCAAATCTTTCGCCGTGATGCGCAGCGCGGCGGCGGCTTTCGCGGCATTGGCGCGATCTTTCCACAAAATCGCAGCACAACCTTCAGGGCTGATGACAGAATAATAAGCGTTTTCCAAAATCAAAACGCGGTCGGATACGCCAATGCCGAGTGCGCCACCAGAACCACCTTCGCCAATGACGGCGCTGATAATCGGCACTTCGAGCAAGGTCATTTCGCGCAAGTTCACGGCGATGGCTTCGGAGATATGGCGTTCTTCCGCGCCAACACCAGGATACGCACCTGCCGTGTCAATTAGCGTGATAATGGGCAGGCCAAATTTGTTCGCTAGCTTCATCAGGCGAAGCGCCTTGCGATAACCTTCGGGATGCGCAGAACCGAAGTTGCGCAAAATATTTTCCTTGGTGTCACGACCTTTTTGCGTGCCGATAACTAAGACGTGATGGCCAGCCAACCGCGCAAAACCGCAGACCATCGCGTGATCGTCGGCAAACAGACGGTCGCCATGTAGTTCCTGAAAATCCGTGAACGTTTTCTCAAAATAATCGAGCGTGTAAGGCCGTTTGGGATGGCGCGCCAGCTGGACACGTTGCCACGGCGTGAGGTTAAGGAAAATCTGCCGGCGCGTTTCCTGAATCTTTTTCTCGATGAGCAGAATCTCCTCCTCAAAGCTGATGCCGAGCGAATGTTTCTCGGGATGCGCGCGGAGTTCGTCCAGTTTGTTCTGCAATTCGATGATGGGCTTTTCGAAGTCGAGCCGATGTTTCATGCGTTGGAAATGTTAGCAGTTTTTAACGGGTAATCAATGCGGAATTCAGGTCGATAAATAGCGAAAGGCCGGACTTGCGTCCGGCCTTTGCGGTGATGAGGTTAAATACGCCTTCACCGAGGCGCTCAGAAGGGCGATGCGACCAACTTGGGGTCGCTGTCCGAGCCGCACCGCAAGCAAAACCTCTATGCCAACCCTAAACGGACAGCGAAATCTTCAAATAACGATTCTTGAGACGTTACCGTCACGAAAAAGGTTCAAACAATTTTCAAAAATCTTTCCGACCGCCAACGCTTTAATAGATACCTAAATAACCGTTTGGTTACAAGTTAAATCGCGATTAAGGAAGATAATGATATTGGCCGTCGGAAAATCGTCGGCAACCGGATTACTAACAGCAGTTTTTTGGCAGAAGTCAGGCGGCGAACAAAAAATTAGCGGAACAAAACAGTTTAGGAAGATTCGCGCCTTATTTTTCGGCGTGCTTGTTCAAATCGTCCGGCAGCAGTTTTTCGTTGATGCGACTGGCTTCAACCAATCGTCCGTCGGCGTCGTAACGCAGTTCAATCACCCAGCCGAATACGTCTTCCGGCCACCTGGCTTTTGGAATGACCGTTTCAACATCAACTCCGAACGCACGCAGCAGCGACGGAATTTCGCCGTGATGCCACGCGATCAAAATCGCTCGGCCATGCGGCTTGGACTGGATTTCATTTGCCAGCTCCCGAAAATTTTTGTCCTTGAAACGGCTGTCAATCGCAAGGCCGAGCGCCTGACTTGTGGGCGTAATGGTGAGGCGGGGACGATGGCTTCCCATGGAATCGGCGGCGGCGAAAAGATAACTTATTTTCAACGGCCGACCATCAACGGTGTTGGTGAAATTTTCGAAATATTTCACATACGCCTTGGCGCGCGCCTCGCCATACGCGGACAAGCCGGAACCGCTGTCCGGTTTCTCCGCGTGGCGGATAATCAAAATGACGGCGTTTTGCAGCGCGCTGAATTTTTCACCGGCGGGCGGTTGGGCGAAAACGGTTGCCGAAACCAGCAACGCCAAAAAGCCGCAGAGCAACAATTTGAATTTCATTTTATTTAACAACCTGCGGCTCGTGCCATTCGTGGCCGGTTTGCGCGAGCAGATCGTCGGCGGCGATCGGCCCCCATGTGCCGGCGGCGTAAAATTCGCGATTCGTCAGCGGCTTGCCCTGCCAGCCTGCGCGAATGGAATCCACGATCTGCCACGCCGTTTCGACTTCATCGCGGCGGATGAAAAGCGTCGCGTCGCCGGCAATGGCTTCGAGCAAAAGCCGTTCGTAAGCTTCGGGCGTGTAAGCGCCAAATTCCGCGTCGTAGCTAAAATGCATCCGCACGGGGCGCACGCCGATGGCGAGGCCTGGAATCTTGCCATTGAAATGCAGCGAAATACCTTCGTTCGGCTGCAAACGCAGCGTGAGTGCGTTGGCGTCGAGATGTGAACCGCATTGTGCGGCGAATAAAACATTTGGCGTGGGACGGAATTGAATCCGCACTTCGCTTGCGCTTTGCGGTAAATTTTTACCGGTGCGCAGATAAAACGGCACGCCGCTCCAGCGCCAGTTATCAATTAATAATTTAAGCGCGACGAAAGTTTCGACGTTTGAATCCGGCTTCACTTTAACTTCCTGCCGATAACCGGGGCGCATCTCGGTGCCAACCGCGCCGGCGAAGTATTGGCCGCGCACGATTTGCTTCGCGACATCTTCCGGTGTAAGCGGGCGGATGGATTTGAGCAACTTCACTTTTTCGTCGCGCACCGCTTCGGCTTCGAGCGAAACCGGCGGCTCCATCGCGATGAGCGACAGCACTTGCAGCATGTGGTTTTGCACCATGTCGCGCAGCGCGCCGGCTTCTTCGTAATAACCGCCGCGATCGCCCACGCCGATTTTTTCGGAAACGGTGATTTGAATGGAATCCACCGATTCACGATTCCAGAGGCGCTCAAAAATGGAATTGGAAAAGCGGAACATCAAAATGTTCTGCACGGTTTCCTTACCGAGATAATGGTCGATGCGGAAGACTTGCGACTCGTGCGCGTAACGCGTCAACTCCTTGTTCAGCGCCTGCGCGGACTTGAGATCGTGGCCGAACGGTTTTTCCACGACGAGGCGTTGCCAGCCGGGGCCGTCGCGTTTCAAGAGTTGCGACTTGTGAACCTGCTCGACGACTTCGCCAAACTGGCTGGGCGAAATCGCGAGGTAAAACAAGAGGTTTTCAGCCAACGCAGGATTACCGAACGACTTCAATTGCTTGGCTAATTTTTCGTAAGCCGCGTTGTCGGTCAGATCGCCGACGCAGTAAAAAATATTTTCTGCGAACGCCGCCCAGACTTTTTCGTCCACCGGTTTGGTGCGGGAAAATTGGTCGAGCGCCGTGCGCAATTCCTGCCGCCACGAGGCATCGGTCTTGTCGCGCCGCGCAAAGCCGATGACGCGGAACGTCTCCGGCATCTGCTTATCTTTGAACAAATGATAGAGCGCGGGAATAAGTTTGCGCGCGGTCAAATCGCCGCTCGCGCCAAAAATGACGATGGAGCACGCGTCGAGGTTTTTGCGGTCGCCGTTGCCGCCGGCGGCTTTGTTCGGTGAATTCAAAATTCGCATGGCCGCAACTCTCGCGCAAATGGCGGCGAATTTCAACTCTGCTTATGTTTTAGTTACCAAAATGTCATGAAATAATCAGCGGTTAATGATGAGAAACATTCACCGCGACCAGCTTATCCTCGAAACAAAAACTTTTTGGCTCGCTTCGGCAGAAATTTTTCCGCAGAATTTTCGAGCGCGAGCATGAAAGCTAAAATCATCATCACACCCAAGAAAGCGGTCGTTGACCCGCAAGGCATCACCGTCAAAAAAGCCCTCGAACACATGGGCTACACCGGCGTCACCGGCGTTCACATCGGCAAATACATCGAGATTGACCTTACGCCCGGCACGGACAAGGTGGCGGCGCAGAAAGCGCTGAACGATGCGGCGCACAAACTGTTGAGCAATCCGGTGATTGAAGATTACAAACTGGAAATCGAATGAACTTCGCCGTTCTCCAATTTCCTGCCAGCAACTGCGATCAGGACGCCGTCCACGCGTTGCAACATTTCGGACACAACGCAAAATTGCTTTGGCACAAAGAAAATTCTCTTGGCGATGTTGATGGCGTCATCGTGCCGGGCGGTTTCAGCTACGGCGATTATCTGCGCTGCGGCGCGATCGCGCGGTTCAGCCCCGTGATGCAGGCCGTGAAACAATTCGCCGACAACGGCGGCCTCGTCCTCGGCATCTGCAACGGCTTTCAAGTCCTGACCGAATCGCACCTGCTGCCCGGCGCGCTCATCCGCAATCGCGACCTGCAATTCCACTGCGAAAATATTTTCCTCAAGACCGCCACGAACGATTCGCCGTTCACCAGCCAGATTCCGGCGGGGAAAATTCTCCGCGTGCCCATCGCCCACGGTGAAGGCTGCTACTTTGCCGACGAAGAAACGCTGGCGAAGCTCAAGGCCAACAACCAAATCCTGTGGCAATACTGCGACGCGACAGGAAACCTGACTGACACTGCGAATCCCAACGGCGCGCTGCTGAACATCGCCGGCATCTGCAATGAAAAGCGCAACGTGGCCGGCCTGATGCCGCATCCCGAACGCGCCTGCGAACCGCTGCTCGGCAGCGATGACGGCAAATGGATTTTCGAAAGCATCTTCGCCGCGCTCAAAAACAAAACCGTCGCGGTTGCGGCTTGAGGAAATTTAGAATTGTAAACAAATTCTAACTCCAATGAAACAAACGCCATTTGACCGGAGCAAGCATGTCTATCGGAACGATGCTTTCGTCGAGCTTGTCAAAGACGCGGTTCGTTTCTTCAACGGAACACCTGTTCACACACTCCCGCCGCCGGAAAATTTTTCAGGGACGGGCGTTTATGCGCTTTATTACATCGGCAAAAATCCGCTTTACGCCAGATACGCGGAGATAAACCGCTTGGCTTATTCAGCGGCGATTTATGTTGGCAAAGCCGTCCCGTCTGGCTGGCGACAGGCGCGCTCGTCCGACAATCCGCTCGACCAGTCCACCGAACTTTGCCGCCGCTTGCGCGAGCATAGCCGCAACATCGAAGTTGTTTCCGGCTTGTCTCCAAAAGATTTCATGTGCCGGTTCGTGATTTTCGAGGACGCAGGCTCTGATATGATTGGCACGATTGAGGCCGCTTTGATTAAACAGAATCGCCCGTTGTGGAATTCGTCGCTGGACGGTTTCGGCAATCACGATCCGGGCAAAGGCCGATACGAACAGGCGCGGTCAGATTGGGATGTGATTCATCCTGGCAGACAATGGGCTGCTAAATGCAACGGCACGCCCCGCAAGCGGAGTGCTATTGTTGAAGAAATCAAAAATCATTTGAACAATCTTGCGGTGAAATCGTGAAAACACTGGAGATATTTTCAGGAGCAGGCGGCTTGGCAAAAGGACTCGAATTATCGGGCTTCGACCACGCCGCATTTGTCGAGTTCAATGGCGATGCCTGTGCGTCGCTCCGCCGCAACTTTGACTCGGAGAAAGTTTTTGAAGGCGACATCCGAGATTTTAATTTCCACCTGCTTTCAAACATTGATGTCGTTGCTGGTGGACCGCCTTGCCAGCCTTTTTCTTTGGGCGGCAAGCACGGCGCAAATCTCGACAGTCGCGATATGTTTCCCTACGCGATCAATGCGATTGAAATTCTGTCCCCAAAAGCGTTTGTTTTTGAAAATGTCAAAGGTCTGCTGCGCGAAACATTTTCGGATTATTTCAACTACATCCTTCTCCGGCTTACGTTTCCCGACGCGCATCCAAACTTGAAAGCGACTTGGCAGGAACATTTCAAGTCCCTGCAAAAAATAAATTTCGACCGCTACGACGGCATCAAATACAAAGTGAAACAGACTTTGGTGAACTCGGCTGATTACGGCGTTCCGCAATGCCGCGAGCGCGTAGTGATTGTCGGCATCCGTGCGGATTTGGATGCGGTCTGGGAATTTCCATCACCGACTCACAGCGAAGAACGATTGTTGTGGGATAAATTCGTGACCGGCAATTATTGGGAGCGGCACAAAGTTCCGAAGGCGCAACGCGAAATCTGTTACAACGGATTGTTGGCACGGGTGAAAAACCTGCGCGACACTTTCGGATTTTTTGAACCGGAACTAAAACCTTGGCGAACTGTCCGCGACGCTTTGAAAGGCGTTCCCGACCCGCGCACTAAGCACGGCATCCCCGACCATAACTTTCGCGACTTGGCGAGAACTTATCCCGGCCACACCGGAAGCGATTTTGATTTGCCAGCCAAGACAATCAAAGCTGGCGGCCACGGCGTTCCGGGTGGGGAAAACATGATGCGTTTTTACGATGGTTCAGTTCGTTATTTCACCGTGTTCGAGGGCAAGCGCATACAGACATTTCCCGACGATTATCAGATAACAGGAGCGTGGACCGAAGCCATGCGGCAAATCGGAAACGCCGTGCCGGTGCTGCTGGCAGAAAAAATTGGTGAAGCCTTGTTTCAGAAAATTGCCTCCGAAAAAAATAACATTCGCTCTCGATCGTTCGCTGCGACGGTTGCAAATTGACTATTGAATTAAATTATTTTCCATGACCGAACCCGCCATCACCCCAGAGTTGGTTGCCAAGCACAACCTCACGCCGGAAGAATACGCCCACGCCGTGGAAATCCTCGGCCGCACGCCGAGCTACACCGAGCTCGGCATCTTTTCCGTGATGTGGAGCGAGCATTGCAGCTACAAAAACACCAAGCCGCTGCTCAAGACTTTCCCCACCAAGTCGCCGAAGATCCTCGTCGGCGCGGGCGAGGAAAACGCCGGCATCATTGACATCGGCGACGGCATCGCCATCGCGTTCAAGATCGAGTCGCACAACCATCCGAGCGCGGTCGAGCCGTTTCAGGGCGCGACCACCGGCGTCGGCGGCATCGTGCGCGACATCTTCACGATGGGCGCGCGGCCGGTTTGCGCGGTGAACTCGCTGCGTTTCGGCGAACTCACCGATCCCGCGGTGCGCCGGTTGTTCAGCGGCGTCGTCAGCGGCATCGCGCATTACGGGAATTGCTTCGGCATCCCGACCGTCGCGGGCGAAGTTTATTTCGACAAAACTTACGCGGGCAATCCGCTCGTGAACGCCTTCTGCCTCGGCGTGCTGCGGCACGAACAGATCACACGCGGCGCGGCCAAGGGCGTGGGCAATCCCGTGTTTTATGTCGGCCCGGCAACGGGTCGCGACGGTCTCGCGGGCGCGGCGTTTGCGTCGCAGGATTTGACCGAGGAATCCGCCGAGCAACAGCGCGGCGCGGTGCAGGTCGGCGATCCGTTCATGGAAAAACTCGTGTGCGAAGCGTGTCTTGAATTGCTTGCCACCGGCGCGGTCGCCGGCATGCAGGACATGGGCGCGGCGGGTTTGACCTGTTCCACCTGCGAAATGGCCGCGCGCGCCGGCACGGGCATCGAGATCGAACTCGACAAAGTTCCGCAACGCGCCGCGAACATGAGCAGCTACGAACTCATGCTCTCGGAATCTCAGGAGCGCATGCTCATCGTCGTCCACAAGGGCCGCGAAGAGGAAGTGAAACGCATTTTCGACAAGTGGGATCTGCCGTGGGCCGAGATCGGCATCATCACCGACACCGGCCACATGAAGGTCCGCCACGGCGGCAAACTCGTCGTGGACATTCCCGCGAAGAAGATTGCCGACGAATCGCCGGTGTATCAGCGCGAGGCGAAAGAACCCGCTTACATCGCGGAAGTGAAAGCGTTCCGCCTCGAAGGCATCGCCGATACGACTGCGCCTGCCGATGTTTTGAAGAAGCTGCTCGCGTTCCCGAGCATCGCTTCCAAGAACTGGGTCTATCGCCAATACGATCATCAAGTGCGCGACGGCTCGGTCGTTTTGCCCGGCAGCGATGCGGCGGTGATTCGCATCAAGACGGATTCATTGCCCGTGATGAGCGCGGAACTCGCCGCCAAAGTCGGTGACCCGACCGTTTCTGAAAAATTGATCGCCATGACCGTGGACTGCAACGGCGGTTACGTTTATCTCGATCCCTACGAAGGCGCGAAAGCTGCCGTGGCTGAAGCGTGCCGCAATCTTGCGTGCAGCGGCGCAATTCCGCTCGGCGCGACCGACAACCTCAACATGCCCAGCCCGCTCAAGCCCGAGTTGTTCTGGCAGATTTCGGAATCCGTGCGCGGTCTGGCGGAAGGTTGCAAAGCTTTCAACGCGCCCGTCACCGGCGGCAATTGCTCGCTCTACAACCAAAGCCCCGCCGGCCCGATTGATCCGACGCCCACGATTTCTGTCGTCGGCCTCATCGAAAAGCTGGAGCACGTCACCACGCAATGGTTCAAGGACGAGGGCGACGCCATCATCCTGCTCGGCGACGCGGTGGAAGCCACGCCGTTGCAAGGCCTCGGCGGCAGCGCGTATCTGCAAGTCGTCCACGGCAAGAAGGCGGGTTCACCGCCGCGCTGCGATTTGGAAATCGCGAAGACGCTGCACACCACGCTCATCGGCCTGATCCAATCCGGCCTCGTAAAGAGCGCGCATGATTGCAGCGAAGGCGGCCTCGCCGTCGCGCTCGCGGAAAGCTGCATCAGCCAGCTCATCGCCCGCGAAACACCGCGTCTCATCGGTGCGACCGTGGACCTGAGTGGCATCAAAGACATTCGCCTCGACGCCTTGCTCTTTGGCGAAACGCAATCGCGCGTGGTCATCAGTTGCAAGTCGCTTGACGCCGTGAAAGTGGTCGAACGCGCCAAGCTCATGGGCGTTCCCGCCGTGCAGATCGGCAAAGTCGGCGGCGACAAGCTGACGGTGAAAACTGCGGCTGGCGAATTCTCCGCCCCGCTCACCGAGCTTCACGACCCGTGGTGGAACAGCATCGCCCGCGCGATGGCATAAAATATTTTGCAGTTTCCAAACCGGCGGCTAACTGGTCGCCGGTTTTTTATTTGAACGCCCGGTCCATTTTCACGCTCAATTTCTTGCGCCCACGCGGATTAACCGTTGGCAAATGTGCGCGCGGTTCGCTAATCTAGTCGGAAGTTCATGCGTCAATTTAGAAACATCGCGGTCAACGCGTTCATGGAACTCATCCGGCAGCCGATTTTTCTGCTGCTGATGACGGGTTCCGTGCTGTTCGAGATTTTTCTCGCCGTGCCATATTACTTCGCGTTCGGCGACGAAATGAAACTCGTCAAGACCAGCGCACTCGCGGTGATGCTTTTGAGCGGATTATTCGGTGCAGTATTAAGTGCATCAGCTTCGCTCGCGCGGGAAATCCGCAGCGGCACGGCGCTGGCCGTTTTGTCCAAGCCGGTCGGCCGCGCGCAATTTCTGCTGGCGAAATTCGCCGGACTGGCGACGGCGCTGGCGTTGCTCGCTTACGTCAACATGGTCGGCGTGATGCTCGCCAGCTGGATGGCGTTTGACGCCTACGGTTCAACCAATTTAACAGCCATCGGGATTTTTGGCGGCGGCATTCTGCTGGCTTACGCGCTGGCGGGTTTTAGCAATTTTTTTCTGCGCCGCCCGTTTGTGAGCGACGCCGTGATCGCCGTGGTGGTGATGACCACACTGGCGACTTTCGTCATTTTCCAGTTCACGCACCAGATGCAAAGTCTCGGCACGCCAGCGGTGGTGGACTGGCATCTGGTTCCCGCCGGCATTTTGATTTTATTCGCGCTGTGGATTCTTGCGGCGGTGGCGCTGGCGTGTTCCACGCGACTGGACATGATTGCGACCCTCGCCGTTTGCTCGGCGGTTTTTTTGGTCGGCCTGATGTCGGATTATTTCTTCGGATTGCCCGCGGCCAAAGGCAGTTGGTGGGCTTCAACGCTTTACAGTGTCGTCCCGAACTGGCAGCTTTTCTGGCTCGCCGACGCGCTCGAAACGGGCAAAAACACGTTTCAATGGGCATACGTCGGCAAGGCGCTCGGCTATGCGGTTTGCTATGCTGGCGCAGCGCTGGCCGTGGGCGTGGCGCTGTTTGATGACCGTGAATTGAGTTGAACTAAAATGGAACGCAACATCCAAAAAAACGGACTGGTGAACCTCGCGGTCGCGGTGCTGATTTTTCTCGCCGGCTTTGGCGTGACAGTTTTCGCCGGTTCGCTGGCGGGACAAGTCACGTCCATCTTCCTCGGCCTCGGCGTCATCGTCGCGGGCATCAGTTGGTTCCAGATGCGGCTCGAAGAAAACGAACGCTCGGAAAAACTCGAACTCGACGAACTCGCGCGCAGCCGTGGGCAATCGCTCTTTGAATCCAAAGACGGCGGTAGTTTTCCGGCACAGAACGCACGGCTGCAATTTGAAAAATATTTTGTCCCCGGCTTCACCGTTTTGATTCTGCTGCTCGAAGCTGGTGGCGCGTGGCTGTTGTGGAACTGGAGCGGCAAAAACACCGCCGGACTCAAAGAGGCCAACGCCACGGCATCATTGTCATTGTTCGCGATTTTTGCGCTGCTGCTGTTTTTGATCGGCCGGTTTTCCGTGACGATTGCGCGTTTGGAAAATCACCGCCTGCTCCGTCCGAGCGCGAGTTTTCTGCTGGCCGGCGCTTACGTTTGCGCACTTACGTCTCTCGCGATCGCGGGTGTCGAGGCGAAATTTCCGCGCGCGGATTTCTGGGTCGCGCGCGGCCTTTGCGGTCTGCTCGCTTTGATGGCGTTGGAAAATCTGCTGACGTTGCTGCTGGAAATCTACCGTCCGCGCGTGAAGGGCAAAATCGCCCGTCCGCTTTACGAAAGCCGCGTGGTCGGCATTTTCGCGCAGCCGGAAAGTTTGTTCACCACGGCGGCGCAAACTTTGGATTATCAATTTGGGTTCAAGGTTTCCGAAACATGGTTTTTTCAGGCGGCGCAAAAAAATCTCGCGGCGCTGCTGCTCATCCAGTTTGCCGCGCTGATTTTGTCCACGACGATTGTGTTCGTGGATGTCGGCGAACAGGCCGTGCTGGAACATTTTGGCAAGCCGGTGGCGACGCTCAACCCCGGCGCGCATTTCAAATTGCCGTGGCCGATGGACAAGATTTACCGCTTCCGCACCGAGCAGATTCAATCCTTCGCCGTCGGCTACACGCCTGACCCGCAAAGCGAAGCGGTGAACACAATTCTCTGGACGGTTAGCCACAATAAAGAAGAAAATTTTCTCGTCGCCAACCGCGCCACTATCACCTCGGCGACGGTGAGTAGCGGCACGAATGATTCGACCAAGGCGCAGGCGGTCGGCCTCATCACCGTGAGCATTCCGGTGCAATTCCAGATCACGAACGTCACTGATTGGGCTTACAAAAACAATGCGCCGGACGCGCTGCTGAAAGATTTGGCGACACAAGAAGTCATCAAGTATTTCGCGGGCATTGATTTGAATGACGTGCTGTCGCAAGGCCGGTTGCAGGCGGCGGACGCGTTGCGCGAACGCATTCAAGCTGCGGCCAACGCGCGTTTGCTCGGTGCGAAAATCATTTTCGTCGGCTTGCAAGATATTCATCCGCCGACGGCCAGCGATGTCGCGGCGACCTACGAAAAAGTCGTCGGCGCGCAACAGACCAAGCTCGCGAAAATTCTCGATGCGCAAGCGGGCGCGATTCGTTTGAGCGCCGTTTCCGGCGCGGCGGCGTTCACCATCACGAATGTCGCGGATGCCAAACGCATCCAGTTGGTTTCCTCGAAATTTGCCGAAGCGGGATTGTTCACGAATCAGATTCCCGCTTTTGAAGCCGCGCCGGATGTTTATCGCCAGCGCCTGTATCTGCAGAGTTTTGCCGACGCCACCAAGGGCGCGCGCAAATATGTTTTGCTCGTCACGAATACGTCGGACGTCGTCATCTTCAATCTCGAAGACAAAATCCGCGACGACCTGTTGAACCTTTCCATCACGAATACGCCATGAAAAAAAATCTGATCACAATCGTCATCGCCGCCGTGCTGGTGGTGATTTTTGCGCTGTTGCTCTTCACCTTCCAGGTGCGCCAGTCGGAAGTTGCCGTGCTGACGACGTTCGGCAAGCCCGCCGCGAACAACATCGACCAGCCGAATCTCTACTTCAAATGGCCGTGGCCGATCCAACAGGTCTATCGCTTCGACCAGCGCGTGCAGAATTTCGAGGACAAATACAGCGAGAATCTCACCTCGGACAACACAATGTTGCTCACCAGCGTTTATGTCGGCTGGCGGATTTCCGACGCGAAGGAATTTTTCCCGAAGTTCGCCGGCGGTTCCGTGGAAGCGGCGCAACGCCAGTTGGAAACCATGCTCCGCAGTGCGAAAGCGGCGGTCATCGGCAAACATAATTTGTCCGACTTCGTGAACGCCGACACGAAGCAACTCAAGCTGGAGTCCATCGAAGACGAAATCAAAGCCGCCGTGCAAGGCGAACTCGCTTCGCAGAATTACGGCATCAGCATTGAATTTCTCGGCGTGAAAAAACTGGGCTTGCCGGAAAGCGTGACGCAGACGGTGTTCGACCGCATGAAGTCCGAGCGCACGGTTTTGATCAGCGAGGCGCAATTCAAAGGCGAGGCCGAAGCGACGACAATCAAATCTGCCGCCGAACGTCAGGCCGCCGACGTCATCGCCAACGCGCAGGCCGACGCGACGCGCATCGAAGGCGCGGGCGTGGCCGAAGCCGCGAAGACGTTGAGTGTTTTCCAGCAGAATCCGGAACTGGCGATTTTCCAACTGCAATTGCAGGCGTTGAAAAGTTCGCTGAACCAGAAGTCCACGCTGATCTTTGACGAGCGCACGCCGCCGTTCAGCCTGTTCCAAAATCTGCCGGCGAACTCCAAGTGATTGAGCCATGAGCGACCACGATCATCACGACCATTCGCAACCGCCGCTGGTGGCGCAGGACGCCGGTTCACAGGCGCTGGCCGAGGCGTTGCGTAGCAGTTTCGTCATCGTCAAGATCGCGATGGTGGCGCTCGTCGTCATCATTTTTGCGGCGGGATTTTTCACCGTCGGGCCGCAGGAAAAAGCTGTCATTCTGCGCTTCGGCAAACCGCAGGGCGAAGGTCAGAAAATGCTCCTCGGCGCGGGCTTGCACTGGTCGCTGCCGTATCCGATTGACGAAGTCATCCGCATTCCCATCACGGAAATCCAAAAAGTTTCTTCCACCGTCGGCTGGTTTCTGACCACGCCGGAAATGGAACTCGCCGGCACCGAACCGCCGGCCGGCCCGTCGCTCAATCCGCAGATTGACGGCTACGTCGTGACCGCCGACCGCAACATCATTCACACGCGCGCCACGGTTTCTTATCACATTGACGACCCGCGCACGGCGATTTTTAATTTCACCAGCGGCACGAACCAGCAGTTCAACCTCGCTGGTGTTTCCAACGCCGTGCAGAACGCCGCCAACAACGCGCTCATCCTCACCGCCGCGCGCTTCAATGTGGACGACATCCTCACGCGCGACATCGCCGGATTTCAGGACGCCGTCAGCCAGCGCGTGAGCGAACTCGCCGAGCGCGAACATCTCGGCGTGGCAATTGATCAGGTGCAGGTGCAAAGCGTCGCGCCGCGCCAGTTGAAAGATGTTTTTGCGCAGGTCACCACCGCGCGCCAGAACCGCGACAAGCTCATCAACGACGCCTTGAGCGAGCAGAACCGCATCGCCAGCCAGGCCGGCGCGCAGGCCGCGTCCATCACCAACGCCGCCGAATCCGCGCGCACCCGCTACGTCACCGCCATCGAATCGGACGCGACGGCGTTCACCGAACTGCTGCCGAAATACACGGGCAACCCGAACCTGTTCGCGCAACTGGAACTGGCCAAGGCCATGACGCAAATCCTGACGAATGTGCAGGACAAAATCTTTTTGCCGCAGCGCGCCGATGGCAAGCCGCGCGAACTTAGGCTACAGTTGAACCGCGAACCGCCGCAGCCGAAATCCGCGGCGAATCCGTAAAACGAAAATGGACGCGACGCAAAAACGAAAAGCATTAATCGTGGCAGCAATTCACTTTGCCGCGACTGTTTTCGTGTTTTGGAAAATCCTTCACTTCTCCTCGGTTCTTGGGCCTATTGAATCGCCCTGGCATCGTTATTGGATGTTGTTGCTGCGCCTATTACAGCCGCAATTTTTGATTGCCCCAACTTTTGCAATTTTCCTTACGCCAGTTTGGAGTCTCTGGTTCGGTCGGCTCTATGTTGCATTTTCCAATTGGCTGAATCATTTTCCAGTTTTCAGTAAAAAAGTTTTTTGAACCAAAATGGATGCGACGCAAAAAAGAAGAATGAAGAAAGTAACCACTGTTCACTTGGTGCTTACCTTTATCGCTTTGGTTTTTGTTATTTTATTCGCTCCTGCCTTAGGATTTTCTAACAGTTCGCATCCAAGTTTGCCGTTAGAGATTTGGGTATATTTCTGGATGGGTGCGTTAGTCCTATTGCAGCCGTTGCCTGTTTTAGTTGGTTTTATTTTACAGCACTTGTTTTCAGGATTACCGCCGCACTCAACAGTCGTTTCACTTGGTTGGCTTGTGGTAATTCTTGCTATTCCTTTTTGGAGCTACTGCTTTAGTTGGATTTTTATTCGCGCGAAAGATTGGCTGAACCATTTTCCCGTTCTCGGCAAAAGAGTTTTTTAATTTTATGCAAGTCACGTCCCTTTTAAGCCAGCACCAGCACGATGACAATTGCGGCTGCGGCCACGACCACGAACATTCCGTCGTGCATCTCTGGCAGGCCGTCCTCGGCGTCGTCTTCGTCCTCAACGCTTTCATCGTGGACTGGCTGTTCGACACCAGCACCATGTTGTCCAGCGCGAGCGCGATGATCGGCTCGCTCATCCTCGGCTATCCCATCATCGTCACCGCCGTGAAAGATTTGCGGCGCGGCAATCTGAGCATCAACGAACTCGTCGCCATCGCCGTGCTCGCGGCGTTCGCGTCCGGCGATTACAAGACCGCCGGCATCGTCGCCTTCTTCATGCTCACCGGCGAAATCATCGAGACTCGCACGGCGCAGGGCGCGCGCGACTCCATCGAATCGCTCATCAAACTCACGCCCACGAAGGCGCGTCGCATCTTGAAGGACGGCAGCGAAGAAGAAGTCGCCGCCAGCCAGCTCGCAGTCGGCGATGTCATCCGCATCCGCCCCGGCGACAACGTGGCGGCCGACGGCCTCATCGTGAAAGGCGAAGGCTCGTTCAACCAGGCGACCATCACTGGCGAATCTTTGCCTGCCGATAAGAAACAGGGCGACGAAGTTTTCGCCGGCACGCAGAATTTGACGGGCGTTTTGGAAATCAAAGTCAGCCGCGCCGGAACCGACACGACGCTTGGCCGCGTGCGCGAACTCATCATCGCCGCCGAAAAAACCAAGCTGCCCATCCAGAAAATCGTCGATCAATACATGGGTTTCTACACGCCGCTCGTGCTGGTCATCGGCGCGCTCGTCTGGGCATTCACGCACGATTTGACGCGTGTTATCGCGGTGTTCGTCGTGTCGTGCCCGTGTGCGTTCATTCTCGCGACGCCGACCGCGATGGTCGCCGCGCTCTCCGCCGCCGCGCGTTTGGGAATTTTGATCAAGAATGTCGCCGACATCGAACTCGCTGCGAAAATCAATGCGTTCGTCTTCGACAAGACCGGCACGCTCACAACCGGTCAACTCGCCGTCAGCCGCCTCGCGCCGATTGGCGATACGAAGCCCGCCGAACTGTTGCTGCTCGCCGCGTCTGCCGAAAAATACAGCAACCATCCGACCGCCAAAGCCCTCGCGACGCTCGCGGGCGAAGCGGGAGTTCCCTTGGTCGAACCAAAAGATTTTGCCGAAACCGCCGGTCGCGGCGTGAAGGCCGACATCAACGGCGCGAAAGTTTTGGTTGGCCGCGCGCAATGGCTCAAGGACAACGGCATTGATGCGAGCTTCGAGAAATCCGTGGACTTGAACGAGACCGAAGGCTGGAGCCTGATTTTTGTCGCGCAAAACGGCAAGTGCGTCGGCTGGGTCGGCATGCAAGATCAGACGCGCGCGGAATCGAAAGAAGCGCTGGCGGATTTGAAAAATGCGGGCGTCCGCCGCATAGCGATGGTCAGCGGCGATCGTCACGTGGTCGCGACGCGCGTCGCGGCGGAAATCGGCTGCGAAGAAGCGCAAGGCGATTGTCTGCCGCAAAACAAAGTGGATTTCGTCCGCGCGATGAAAGCGAAAGGTTACAAAGTCGCCGTCGTCGGTGACGGCGTGAACGATGCGCCCGCGCTCGCCGCTGGCGACATCAGCATCGCGATGGGCGCGGCTGGTAGCGAAGTCGCCATCCACAGCGCGACGATTGCGCTGATGAACAACGATCTGCGCCGTCTGCCGTTCCTCGTGAAGCTTTCGCGCAGCACGCGTGCGGTCATCAACCAGAATTTTGCATTCGGCGTGGTGTTCATCATCGCCGGTTTATCGGCGTCAGCGTTTGGCATCATCGGCCCGATTACCGCGGCGATTTTGCATGTGTTCGGCACGTTAATTGTGATTTTCAACAGCGCGCGTCTCGTGCGCAAAGGCGAGGAACTGGAACATTTTCAACCTGAAGTCATCGCTGACAAACACGACCACGATTCGCATTCCAAACCGGCTGGCGAACTGACGCCGAAGCTGGCTTGAGTTCGCCGCTTGATGATGCGAAGAAATGCGGTTAATTTGAGACCATGAGTGCCACAGAAATCATGCAGCAAATAGAGGAACTGCCCGCGAAGGAGCAGCAGGAACTTTTTGTGCTCCTGACCAAAAAGGTGGTTGGTTCGCAGGCTGCCGGTGCCAAACAGTGGATCGGGAAAAAGCTTTCGTTTGAGGATGCCTGCGATGTCGTCTTCCGCGAAAACCGGGAACTCTTGAGCGCGCTGGCCAAGTGAACGAGCCAATTTTTCTGGAGCTCGACGAGGTTCTTCGCATCCACGCCCGCAGTCTGGCCGAGCATGGTGGCCGGGATGGCGTGCGGGATTTGGGTTTGGTCGAATCTGCGCTGGCATCGGCCAAGAATATTTTGTTTTACGCCGGTGGTGATTGGTTCGACGTCGCGGCCGGTTATGCGTTTCATTTAACGGAAGCGCAAGCGTTCATTGATGGGAACAAACGCACGGCAGTCGTTGCTGCTCTGGTGTTCCTTACCAAGAACGGCATTTATGCCACGCCCGCAACTTGGGAGCTTTACAACGCCATGATTGACGTGGCTGAAAAGAAGAAAAACAAGGCTGACTTGGCGGGAATTTTCCGCAAACACGCCATCGAATAAATGTTATGCCCGTCGCCGAATTAAATTCGCAGTCGCCAATCGGAAATCAAAAATCCGCCGAAGTCGTCGTCTCCGTGCGCGGGTTGACGAAAGTATTCAAAGATTTTTGGAATCGCCCAAAAGCGCGCGCGGTGGACGGCGTGGATTTTGAAGTCCGCAAAGGGGAAATTTTCGGCCTGCTCGGACCGAACGGTTCCGGGAAATCCACGACCATCAAATTGCTGCTTGGGTTGTTGAATCCGACGAAAGGCCACATCGAAGTCTTCGGCCATTCGCCGCGTCACGTGCAGACGAAAGCGCGCATCGGTTATCTGCCGGAGGAATCTTATTTGTATCGCTATCTCAATTCGCGCGAGACGCTGGATTTTTTCGGCAACTTGTTTCATTTGAACAAAGCGGACCGCGATAATCGCGCGGAGCAGTTGCTCGACATGGTCGGTCTCGGCAAAACACAGACGCGCGCGGTGGGTGAATTTTCCAAGGGCATGCAACGCCGCATCGGTCTCGCGCAGGCGCTCATCAACGATCCGGATTTGGTCATTCTCGATGAGCCGACGGCTGGCCTCGATCCGATTGGCTGCCGCGAGGTGAAGGATTTGATCATCGCGCTCGCCAAACGCGGCAAGACCGTCATCTTAAGCAGTCATTTGCTATCCGACGTGGAAGATGTTTGCGATCGCGTAGTGATTTATTACGGCGGCAAAATTCAGGCGGACGGCACCTTGAAGGAATTGCTTGCGAAGCCGGACAGTCTGCGCATCACGACGCCGGTGCTCGCGCGCGAGACGTTGGAAAAAGTTTTGGCGACCATCCGCCACGACATCACCACCGGCGAAGTGCGCGTGGACAATCCGACGCAGAATCTCGAAAGCTATTTCCTCGACGTGGTAAACAAAGCGCGTGCGGCAAACGAAACCAGCGGCGCTCAATCCGGCGCGCGCGTGGCCGAATATCTGCGCGGCGGCGAGGCAAAGCCAACGTCTGATAAAGTTCTGGAAAAATTGTCGCTGCCGCAAGCCGCGCAACCAGTGGCAGTAAAAATTGCCGCTGAAATTTCCGCTCCCAAAGTGGACGACAGCAAATTATCTGCGCTCACTCAAGCCACTGCTCCCGCGACGCCAGCAAAGACGGAAACCGCCGCGCCACAAACCGAAGCGGCCAAGCCGGTGGATTTGTCGAAGGCGAACGAAAAACTTTCGTCGCTGCTCGGCGGCAAAAAATAATTCCGGCGATTCATGCAACGCATTCTCACCATCGCGTGGTTGACGTGGAAGGCCGCCTTGCGGTTCAAATTATTCCTCGTCATCGCGGTGCTGTTGATTGCGGCGGTGGTTGGCTTGCCGCTGGTGATTGAAGATGACGGCACCGCGCAGGGCTTCACCCAAATCATTTTGACCTACACATTGAGCGCGATCACGGGTCTGCTCGGACTTTCCACCTTGTGGCTCGCGTGCGGCACGTTGGCGCGCGACATCGAAGAATGTCAGATTCAGGTCGTCGTCACCAAACCCATCGCCCGCTGGCAAATCTGGCTCGGCAAATGGCTGGGCATTGTGACGTTGAACGCGGCGTTGCTGGTGATTTCCGGGGCGTGCGTTTATGGAATGTTGCAATGGCGCGCAGGGAAATTACCGGCGGCGGAACAACAAAATTTGCGGGAACAGATTTTGGTCGCCCGCGGTTCGGCGAAAGAGCCGGTCAATCCGGCGGAGATTGAATCTGATACCGAACAGGTTTTTCAGGAACGCTTGAAATCCAGCCCGATTGAAAAAGTGGATGCGCAGGAAGTGAGAAAACAGATTCGTGAACAGGTGAAAGCTGAACTGCAACTCGTGCCACCGAGTTACGACCGTGTCTGGAAAATTAGCCTAGGTTCCGCGAAAAATTATCTCGCGGGCAAACCACTGCAACTGCGGGTGAAATTTAACGCGGCGCAAAAAAGTCCGTCGGGAACTTTTGTCGCGTTGTGGCAGGTGGGCGTTCCCGAAAAAACCAAGTTGTGGCGGAGCGAACCGATGAGCCTCGCGCCGGATACGTTTCATGAATTTGCCATTCCGCCGGATTTGTTCGACGCGAACGGCGTGCTGACGATCGCGTTCAGAAATGCGAATTCGACCGCCCTGCTCTTTCCGCTCGAAGATGGCATGGAGGTTTTATATCCTGACGGTGGCTTCGGCATGAACTTCGCGCGCGGGATGGGAATTATTTTTTGCTGGATGGCGTTGTTGTCCGCACTCGGTTTGATGGCGGCCAGTTTTCTGTCGTTTCCGGTAGCAACATTTTTTTCGCTGGCGATGCTGATGGTCGCTTTGTCGAGCGGCATGCTGGCGGAATCGGTCGAGTCCGGCTCGGTGGCGGCGGGCAATGAGGAAACTGGTCAAGCCGGTCACTCCGTAGCCGACGTAGTTTTGATTCCGGCGTTCAAAGGCGTGCTCGCGGTCATCAGTCTCGTGAAAAGTTATTCGCCCATCGAGGCGTTGAGCAGCGGCCGCAGCATCACCTGGGGCGAACTCGGTCTGGCGTTCGCGCAGGTCGTCTTGCTGGTGGGCGGCGTTTTTGCCGTAATGGGTATTGTCTTCTTCAACCGCCGTGAACTGGCCACCGGGCAGAGCACCCAATGAACGCGCACGTTAAAAAAATACTTTTGCTACTGCTCGCCGGCGCGTTGCTGTTCGGTTCGGGACAGTTTCAAAAATCGCTGAACCACGATCGCGATACGCTGGGGCTGACGCACGCGGCGGTTTTGGAAAACGCCCCGCCGGTGTTGGCGTTTACGACGGTCGCGCTCGGCGGCTTTCGCGGTTTGATTTCCAATTTTCTTTGGATGCGCGCGAATGATTTGCAGCAAGACGACAAATTTTTTGAGGCCGCGCAGCTCGCCGATTGGATTACCAAACTCGAACCAACCTTTCCGACGGTCTGGGTTTTTCAGGGCTGGAACATGGCTTACAACATCTCGGTCAAGTTCAAGGATTTTCCCGATCGCTGGCGCTGGTTGGAGCGCGGCATCGATCTCCTGCGCGACGACGGCTTGCGTTACAATCCGAACAGCGTGGATATTTTTCGCGAGCTCGGCTGGTTTTTCCAACACAAGATGGGCGCGAATCTCGACGACGCGAACATGTATTACAAGAGCGAATGGGCGAAGGAAATGCACCCGTTCTTCGGCGCGAACGGAACGAACTTCGATTTGCTGCTGAATCCACCTGATGCCGCGGCGCGAACGAATGCCGCGTTACTTCAGGAAAAATATAAAATCATTCCGCAGTTCGCCAAGCAAGTGGACACTGAATACGGCCCGTTTGACTGGCGGTTGCCGGAAGCGCACGCGATTTACTGGGGCGCGCGCGGTCTTGATGCCGCCGCGAAAAATCCCGACAAGGTGAAGGCCGACGACCTCATCAAACTGCGCCGCATCATTTACCAATCCATGTTGCAAGCGTTTCATCATGGCCGCATCAACATTGATCCATTCACTGGCAGATATTCACTAGGCCCAAACCTCGACATGACCCCGCGCGTCAATGCCGCTTACGAGCAAATGATGACCGATGACCCCGGCATGAGTAACAACATCGCCAACGCCCATCGAAATTTTTTGCGCGACGCCGTTTATTTTCTCTACGAAAATAACCGGATGGCGGAGGCGGCCAAATGGTTCAAGTATCTTGGCGACCGTTATCCCAACAAGCCCATTGTCGAAAACCAGCCGGATTCATTACCCAAAAATCTGACGCTCGATGAATACGCCGTGGCCGTGGTGCAGATTGACATCGGCGAAACGTCGCAGGAACGCGTCACGTCCGCCGTGCAGGGTTTGTTGACGCGCGCGTATTATTCGCTCGCGACCGGCGAAGACGACCGTTACGAAAATCTCAAGCGCCTCGCCAATCGCGTTTATCAAAACTACACAGCCAAGACTTCCAGGTTCCGCGGCAACGAACGCATTCCGCTGCCGCCTTACGAGACGTTGAACAATGCTATCCTGCGGCAACTGCTCGACTCGCACAACGGCGCACCTTACGCCGCCCGCGCTGAACTCGTGACCAAACTGGGTTTGCCTTCGTCCCTGCTCGAAACCGTCACCGCCACGACGAATGCGGTAAACGCAGTTTCTACCAACGCGCCCGCCACCAACGCCGTGGCGCCGCCGCAGCCGTGAAATAATTTTCGACCGGCCGCGCCCTTTCGCGTAAGCTGGTTCTTCTGTGACCAAGAAAAATTCCAGTTCCAAGCCGGTGCGCGTCGGCATGATTTCCCTCGGCTGCGCGAAAAATCTCGTGGACGCCGAGATCATGCTCGGCTCGCTCATGAAAAGCGGCGTGGAAATCACCAATGACGCCGCAAGTGCCGACGCCGTCATCGTCAACACCTGCTCCTTCATTGATTCCGCGCAGGAAGAAAGCGTGGACACGATTCTCGAATCCGTGGAACTGCGCGACGCGAATCAGCGCGGTCAGGCCGTCATCGTTTCCGGCTGTCTCTCGCAGCGCTTTCGCGACGAACTACCCAAGCTGATGCCGGAAGTGGACGCGTTCATGGGCATTGATCAAGTCGCGCAAGTCGGCGACATCGTGGGCAAAGCCATTGCCAGCCGTGCAACCAAAGTTTCCGCGCCCAAAACCAAAGCCACCAAAGGCAAAGTGGTTTCGCGCTTGAACGAGCTGGAGAAAAATCGCGACTTGTCCGAACACGAAAAAGAAGAATCCATTCGCAGCACGGATAAATTTGGCAAAACGAAAACCGTGGTCACGCCGCCGAGTTTGCCGGTTTTTGATGTGACGCAGCGCCCCGTTTTCATTCCCGATTTCGAGACGCCGCGCTTTCGGCTGACGCCCAAACATTTTGCGTATCTGAAAATCGCTGAGGGCTGCAACCACCCCTGCTCTTTCTGCATCATTCCGCGGATGCGCGGCACGCACCGCAGCCGCACGCAGGCGGACATCGTCAAGGAAGCCAAGGCGCTCATTGCCGACGGCGTGAAGGAGATTAATCTCATTTCGCAGGACTCGACTTACTACGGACTCGACTTGCGTCCGAACCACAGCCGCGCGATTTCGTCGCCGGAAAAATTCAGCGCCGCCGCCAAATCACTTTCCGCAGACGCGACCACAATCTGTTCGCTCCTGCGCGAACTCAATTCGCTCAAGGGCGATTTCTGGATTCGCCTCCTTTACACGCATCCGGCGCATTGGACGGATGAACTCATCGCAACCATCGCTGAGTGTAAGAAGGTCGCGCGCTACATTGATATTCCACTCCAGCACATTCACGAGAACATGCTCGAACGCATGCGCCGCGAGACTTCGCAGCAATACATCGTGGACCTCATCAAACGCATTCGCGCGGGCATTCCCGGCATCGCGATTCGCACGACGTTTATCGTCGGTTTTCCGGGCGAAACGGAAACCAGCTTCAATGCGCTGCTCGATTTCATTCGCGACACGAAGTTCGAGCGCCTCGGCGTGTTTGCTTACTCGAAGGAAGACGGCACGCGCGCGGGCGCGATGGCGGGACAGCTTTCCGACAAGGTGAAACAAAAGCGCCGCGAACTCGCCATGGCCGCGCAACACAAGGTCGCCATCGCCGTTTCCGAATCTTTCGTGGGCCGCGAAATCAAAGTTCTCATCGAAGGCGAAGCGAACGCCAAGCAGTTGCAAAGCGCGAACGTCAGTTCGTGGGAACACGGTTTGATGCGCGAGAAGAATCAGCACACCGCGCAGATGAAAGGCAATTACTTCGTCGGTCGCGGCGAGGCGGATGCGCCGGACATTGACGGCCGCGTTTACATTCGCGGTGGCAAACTTCCCGTCGGCCAGTTCACCAAAGTCAAAGTCATCGGCCACACGGATTACGATTTGATTGCCGAGCCGGTTTGATTCCTCTAAAACGAGCGCATGGCAACTCTCGTTTTCGACATCGAAACCTCCGCGCAACCCATCGAAAACTTCGACGAGGCGCAGCAGGAGTATCTTTTCCGCGAGACCGAGAAGATTGGCGATGCCGTCGCCAAGGAAGCCAAGCGCGAGGAGATCACGCGCTTCATGTCGCTCTGGCCGTTCACCTCGCAGGTCGTCTGCATCGCCATGCTCAACGCCGAATCGCAGCGCGGCCAATCCCTGTTCATCGCCGACGATTTTGAGGAAGAGCCCGAGACCGATGCGCCCGTGAAATTCATTCCCTGCGCCGACGAGACCGAGCTCCTCACGCAATTCTGGGAAGTCGCCAAGAAATACGACCACATCGTCACCTTCAACGGGCGCGGCTTCGACGTGCCGTTCATCTACCTGCGCTCGGCGCTGCTCAACGTGCCGATCTCGAAGAAAAACTGGCTCGGCTACCGTTACGCCGTGGAGCCGCACTGCGACCTCGCGGAGCAATTCACGTTTTATAGCGTGAGCGGGCGCGACGGCGCGGCGCGGCGGTTCAACCTGGATTTTTACTGCAAGGCGTTCGGCATCGAATCGCCCAAGAGCGCGGGCGTGACCGGCATGGACGTGAAGGACATGATGGAGGCGGGCAAATTCCGCGAGATTGCCGAATACTGCCTGCGCGACGTCCGCGCCACCGTGGAGCTTTACAAGATCTGGAAGGAACGGCTGGCGGGGATAAAGTGAAAAAGATTAACTTCGGTAAACTGACTTCGTTCTCTAAACATAAACTTAATCCGAATGAATCAAATTACTGTCTTCATCGTAAACGCATTCATTTTAGGCGCGTTGATTTCTAAGGCACAACCCTTGACAGCCTTGCCTGCCAGCGGTCCGATTGTGCCGGAATGGTCCGAAGTCGGAGACCTCATGCGACACTTGATGGCAGAGAATGGCACGTCAGCCGGGACGTTGGCTGTGATGCAAGATAGCAAGTTGGTTTTGCGCGAAGGTTTTGGATGGGTGGATGCGGAACATACGATGGTCGTGCATCCAGACAATCTCTTTCGCATTGCAAGTGTTTCCAAGCCGATGACAAAATCGGCCATAATAAAGCTTATCAAAGAGGGGAAGCTCAGTGACAACACCCCTGTCTATTCCTATCTCGGTATCCAACCGTGGGGCGGACATCTGGGGGACGACCGCATCCCGAATATTACGGTGAAAAATCTGGAGGAACATTCAGGCGGTTGGCTGCATGGCAGTGAAAGCAGTGCGTGTGTGTTTCAAACCCCAAAAATTTCAAAGGAAATGGGGTTGACCCATCCCGCCACGGCAAGAGATGTCATCAGTTGGCAGTTTTCTAAGCCGTTGGATTTTACGCCAGGGACGACCAATGAGTATTGCAATTTTGGCTACCAGATTCTTGGTCGGGTCATCGAGAAGGCGAGTGGCAAGCGTTACATTGATTATATCCAGCAGGATTTGCTGGGCATGGATGTTCTCACAAACCCTATCGGGTTCAAAGATATTGCGCTTTCCCGCAGTCACCCGCAAGACCGTGCACCTTGGGAAATCTGGTATTCACCCAATAGTGTTCAGAATATAGATTCATTTGATGCTTTTGGCGGCATAAGCGCCTCGGCGATGGGGCTATGCAAATATATGCTCCATTACTGGGTATGTGGCGACCGGAGATGGCCGAATGAAAATTACAGGTGGCTTTATACGTTTAGCGGCTCCCTTTCCGGAGTTAACAGCAGAATCTATCAGGACATAAGACAGCACGACGGCGAAGTCAACGGATTGGAAATGGTTCTGCTTTTCAACGGCAAGGGGGGAATGAGCAAAATTCAATCCGTCATTCAAGACCTGGTGAAAAAAGAATCTTGGATACCGCCCAGTGGCGAAGCCATCGAATGGAATATGACGGAAACAAATGTGATGGCCGGGGATGACAAGGTGACGGTGCAACTGGTGCGTTCCAGCTCAGACTCTTCACTGGCAAAAGTCAGTTACACCACTTACAGCCGGACAGCAATCACCGAAAGTTATGTGCCTCAATCAGGTGTTGTCACCTTCGCTCCCGGCGAAACACATAAAAATGTCACCATTAAATTAAACAGCGTCGGAAAAATCCCAAAGGCATTTCTGCTTGAACTGATTTCTGCCTCCAACGGTGGCTGGATTGGAGACAGGCGGACTTGTATTGTAAAAATATCAAACAACAACAAGCCATAGATTGCTAGAATTGAAAACCCTCATTTGCTTCGCCCTGAAAGAAGAAGCCGCGCCGTTTCACAAGATCGCGGCGCATCGGCCGGGCGTCTTCACCATCATCGTCGGCATCGGCCGCGCGAACGCCGAGAAATCTCTGCGCGCGTGGCTCGCCGCCGAATTGCCGGACTTGGTGCTGACCTGCGGTTTCGCCGGCGGCCTGAATCCCGATTTGAAACTGGGCGACGTGGTGTTTGAACTGCCCATCGCGAATCCGCCGCTCACCACGCGGCTCCTCGCCGCCGGCGCCAAGCCCGCTACGATTTATTGCGCCGACCGCATCGCCACAACCGTCGCCGAAAAGAAAAGTTTACGTTTCTCCACGAGCGCGGACGCGGTGGAGATGGAATCCGCCGCGATCCACGCGGTCTGCGCGGAATACGATATTCCCTGCGCCACGGTGCGCGTGATTTCCGACACGGCGCACGAGGATCTGCCGCTGGATTTCAACAAGCTGTCCAAGCCGGACAAGAGCATTCATTTCGGCAAACTGTTTCTCGCCATCGCGAAGTCGCCGAAGAAGATTCCGCAGTTGATGCAGTTGCAGAAGAAAACGAAGTTCGCAGCGGAACGACTGGCGAGTGTGCTGGAGCAGGTTACTTCCGAAAAAATTCAGCCGTAGCTTGGCGCGGTGGAGCCGGTGCCGTGGCGCACCCAGGACTTAAAGATGAGCGCGAGCTTCTGCGGCTTGGAAAGTTTTAACGGCGTCGCGCCGAAGACATTGAACTTTCCACGTTCTAATTTCAGCAGCAATTGCCAATAGACGCTGCCCATCAGTTCGGCGGCGACCATCGCGCGACGATCTTCCGGCGGCAACGTCTTTTGCGCGAGTGCATAAAAGTTCTTGGCGCGCGCGGCGATGCCGGTCGCGAGTTGAAAATAATTGTCGGAATATTTTGAAGCGAGAATATCGGCTTCGCTGACACCAAATTTCTTGAGTTCGCTTTGCGGCAGATAAATGCGGCCGCGCGCAGCGTCGTTCTTCACGTCGCGCAAGATGTTCGTGAGTTGCAGCGCCTGACCGAGATGAACAGCGTAGTCGTGGCACGCCGGATTTTTGTAGCCAAAAATCTCGATGCTCAAAAGCCCGACGACGGACGCGACGCGATGGCAATAAAGTTCGAGTTGTTCATTGGTTTCGTAGCGCAACGTGTCCAGATCCATTTCGCAACCTTTGATGAGTTCATCGAACAGCGCAAAGGGTAATTTGAATTGCTGGATAACGGGCGCGAATTCCTGATTGAGGACGAACTGCGGATTTTTATTTTCGCAGGCGCGGCAAATGTCTTCGCGCCACGCAGAAAGTTGTTCGCGCCGTTTTTCCGTCGGCACGGAATCTTCGTCGGCCACGTCATCCACGGCGCGACAGAACGCGTAAAGCGCGGACATGGCATCGCGTTTTTCCCTCGGCAAAAGAATAAAAGCCAGCGCGAGGTTGGAAGCGCTTTTCTTGGTGAGCGCGCGGCTGTGCTGCATGGTCAGACTCCGCGCGGCGGTTGGTTAAGTTCGCGCTTGGGCGGAAGACCGCCGGTCTGGGCGAGCGTGGGATTAATTTTGCGATGATGCCGACGATCGCGTTTACGGCGTTTCTTGCTGGATTTCCGAAACATGAAAATCCAGATGATGAAGCAAGCGATGCCAATGCCGACCGCGAGCAGAATGGCGACAAAAATCAGCCAGTCGGACGAAGCATTATTAGTTGGCAGCTCAAAGGGATTCATCAGTCAAGTTCACCGGCATCGGTCTTCATGTTCAATCGTTGCATCCGATAACGCAAGGAATGTCGGGTCAGCTTAAGCTGTCCGGCGGCGCGTGTCAGGCTGAAACTATTCTGCTCCAGCGCACCCTGAATCAATTCGCGCTCAATCCGTTCGAGCGCGGCTTCCAGCGATTCATCAGGCGCAACCGCCGCAGATTCATTCTTCTGCAACCGCGCCTCGAGCGCAAAGTCCGGCAAATTGGACGGATGAACTTCGCGAGCGGTTTCAAGAATCAACGCGCGTTCCACCACGTTGCGGAGTTCGCGCACATTGCCCGGCCAGCGATGCGTGAGCATTTTCTGCAAAGCGGCAGGCGTGAAAGCGGCAATATTTTTATTCAGCGTCGCGCGAAAGATTTTCAAAAAGTGTTCCGCCAGCAAACGAATGTCATCGCCGCGCTCACGCAACGGCGGCAGCTGGAACTGAACGACATTCAAGCGGTGAAATAAATCCTCACGAAATTCGCCCGCGTCAATCGCCTGCACGATATCGCGGTTGGTCGCGGCAACGAAACGGACATTGACGCGCAATTCCTCCGTGCCGCCGACGCGTGTGAACGTGCCGTCTTCCAGAAAGCGCAGCAGTTTCGCTTGCAGCGGCTTGCCCATGTCCGCGATTTCATCCAGAAAAATTGTGCCACCGTCCGCCTCTTCGACGCGGCCAAGTTTTTGTTTCAACGCACCGGTGAACGAACCTTTTTCGTGGCCGAACAATTCGCTTTCCAAAAGCTGTTCAGGAATCGCAGCGCAGTTGATGCGAACATAATTTTCATTCCGCCGTTTACTCAAGGCATGCAGCGAGCCGGCGACAAGTTCCTTGCCGGTGCCGCTCTCGCCCAGCACCAACACGCGTGCATCCGTCGGGGCAACGGTGCGGATGAGTTGGCGCAACTCGCGCACTTTCGGCGAATCGCCAACAATTTGTTCGAGGCTGAACGCTTCGCCCGCACGCGAGCGCAACGCCGCGTTTTCTGCGAGCAACTTGTGCCTTTCCGCGCAGCGCGCAACGGCGTGAAATAATTCCTCCGGCTCGAACGGTTTGGACAAATAATCCATCGCGCCCGCCTTGATCGCTTCGACCGCGAGCTTAGCGGTGGCGTAAGCGGTAATCATCAACGACGGCAGTTCCGGCCATTGACTGTGGATTTTGGTCAGAAATTCATAGCCGCTCATACCGCCCAAACGCGCGTCGGTGATGACCATGAAGAAATTTTCCTGCGCGAGCAATCCCAGCGCTTCCTCGGCGGATTCGGCGGCACGCACGGCGTAACCTTCGTCCGTGAGCATGGTCGCAAGCGAACGACGCATATTTTTATCGTCGTCCACGATCAGCACTGGTGGCAGCGGCAGGTTCATTTCAAAAACGGTTTTGGCAAAGCTCTGGCTGGAAAGACTACCGTAAATTTAGCTCCCTTTCCAAGCGTGGATTCCAGCCGCACGCTGCCGCCGTAGAGCTCCACGTTGTGTTTCACAATTGCAAGGCCGAGTCCGGTGCCTTTTTCTTTCGTGGTAAAATATGCCTCAAACACGCGTTCCACTTTGTCCGGCGCAATACCCGACCCATCGTCCGCAATGGAAATTTCTATCGAATGATCCCGCTGCACGACCGCTTCTACTAAAATATTCCCCTGATCGCCGAGCGCATCACGGGCATTTTGGAGCAGGTTGACCAAAATTTCCGAGAGATGACCGCGTTGCATCAATAGCGGTGGAAAATGATCGGTAATTTTTTTTACAACCTTGATACCCGTCGGCACAGCTGCGGGAAATACCAGTTCAACGGCTTTGTCAATTTTTTCGGTTACGTCCAGTTTTTCCACGCGCCCTTCGCTCAATTGCGCGTAGCCCATGATTTGCGTGATAACCTTGTCCGCACGCGCCACTTCTTCCTGAATGATTTCAATCTGCTGTCCGGCGGCGGGGTTACCATTTTGCAGCGAACGTTTAAGTGAATACGCCGCGTTATTGATGACTGCCAGCGGATTTTTGATTTGATGCGCGAACTCAGCGGCCAACCGACCAGCGGAGTGGAGTTGATTTTCCCGCGCTGCGAATTCGCCCGCTTCCTCGGCGGCCAACCGCTGTCGCTCCAGAAATGCCTGCACGCCATAGCAAGTAATGGCCGTCAACCACAACACCAACATCCGCAGCAAAAATGGCTCGCCGATTTCCTCGTGCGGCGATAAATCCTGCGCCCGAAAAGTGACGTCATCCAGATTGGTGGAAACCGCTTTGTCCAGCACCGCCACTAACGCATAGCACAAGCTGGTGGCAAAATTTAAAAATAATTGCGAGAAACCTGGCGGCACACTTACGGCATTGCGCAGAATTAGCGCAAGAAACAGCCAAAACAAAATACTGTCCAGCCCGCCCGTGATATAAGTCATGCCCGCCAACATCAAACCATCCGTGAGGCTGATGGTAACCACCGTCCACTGTAACAGCGCCAACGGCAATCGTTCCGCAGCAAACAACGGCGCGGCCAGCAACACGCTGACCAAGATGTAAAACCAAAAAATCAATTGCACCGTTTCCACCGTCACATCCAACCCGCTGGAAATCTGCTCCATCCACGGCGAGAAATTGAAGGAATAGTAAATCATTCCCACAAAGAAAATTTTTACCGGCAACATCAGGTTGCGCTCCATCAACTCGATACGCCGTCGTGCGCGGGCGGCGTCCGGCGCGGGAATTTCAAATAAAACCGGCAGGCGCTTCAACAGAGGCTCGCGGTTCGGGTTCATTAAACTTAACGAAGTAATTTAATAACGCGCTCGGAAATCTTCTCCACCGGCCACAACCGGCCAACACCTTCATAGCCGCACGACAACATGCCTTCGTCCGGCCCGATGAATTCCACCCCACGCTTTTTTAACGTCGCCACATTCGCCTGCGTCGCCGCGTGCTGCCACATCTTTCCATTCATCGCGGGTGCGATTAAAATCTTTGCCTTGGGATTCAACGCCAGCGCGATGCACGTCAGCGCGTCGTCCGCGAGGCCATGCGCCAGTTTCGCAATCACATTGGCCGTTGCCGGCGCGATCAAAAATAAATCCGCCTCATCCGCGAGTTGAATGTGCGTCGGCTTCCAACCTTCGTCCTCGTCGTAAAGATTCGTCACCACCGGATTGCGCGTGAGCGTCTTGAACGGCAGCGGCGTGATGAACTGCTGCGCATCCGCCGTCATTACCACGCGCACGTCGCACTTTGCCTTCGTGAGCAGCGAGGCCAAGTCCGCCGCCTTGTGCGCGGCGATGGAACCGGTAACGCCCAGAACAACACGCTTTTTCATAATCGTAATCCTAATCTTAATCTTAATCCTTTTTCGCTTTAGCGCGATAAGAAACCGGCTCCTCATGCAGCCTGTCCGCAGAATTACTACGAATCAACCCGACCAACATGGAAACAATTTTCTCCAACAGTTGTTTGCCATGCGCCAGTTCTTTTGAATCAATCACATTTTTCACCGCCAACAAATCAAGACAAGCCGCGCACTCTAACGCTGAACCTCTGGCCATGTCAAAAAAGCGGCAGCGGTCAGCCGAGGTAAAGCGCCCGTTGCCCTCCGCGATGTTCAACAGGATTGAAGTCCGCGCGCGATCCAGTTGGTCGTGAACCGGACTGGTTTTTTTTGCGCGTTCCAAAATTGTTTCTGCCCACGAGGCAAACGCCAGTGTTTCCTGATACACCCGCAATTTTTCGTGGTCGAACATGGGCGGATTAAGATTAGGATTACGATTATGATTAGGACGGACTAAATTTCCGGGGCTTGCGACCGCGCCGAACGCATCTTTTCCGACTCGATGATGGCCGTCGCGCGACGCAAATCTTCCGACTTGCTGCCGCTGATGAGCAGGTAGTCAAAATTTTTCCATTGCGAGATTTCCTGACGCGCCACCGCGAGCCGCTTTTGGATCACCGACTCCGCATCCGCGCCGCGCTTTTTCAGACGCTCCTCCAACACCGTCACCGATGGCGGCGTCAGAAAAATCGTAATCAACGCGCGCTTTAATTCCGGCTCCGTCGCCGCTTGTTCGCGGATGGTTGCCGCGCCTTGCACATCCACGTTCAGCAGAACATCTTTGCCCGCGCGCAATTTGCCGAGCAGTTCCGATTTCAAAATCCCATAGCTGTTGCCGTAAACCGTCGCGTGCTCCAGAAAATTTCCCGCATGGAGCCGTTTCAAAAATTCTTCCGCCGTGAAAAAATGATAATCCACGCCGTCCTTTTCGCCGGGGCGTGGCGCGCGCGTGGTGCAGGTGATGGCGCGCGTCAGATTCGGCTGCGACGCCAGCAGCAAATCACATAGCGTCGTTTTGCCCGCGCCTGACGGAGCGGAAATGAGCACAAGCAATGGCGGCGTGGATTTTTTCTCCGGCGCAGTTTTTGCCTTTGGCTTTCTGCCTTCCGTCTTTTGAATTTGTTTTTTCATTCGACGTTCATCGCCTGTTCACGGAATTTTTCCAGTTCCGCCTTCAGCGTCACGACTTCGCGCGAGATGACCGCGTCATTCGCCTTGGAGCCGATGGTGTTGATTTCGCGGTTCATTTCCTGCGCAAGAAAATCGAGCGTGCGGCCAACGGGCTCCTTCGCCTTGCAACAGTCGGCGAACTGTTGGAAATGACTTTGCAACCGTGTCAGTTCTTCTGAAATATCCGAACGGTCGGCAAACAAAACAATTTCCTTCAGCAACCGCTCGTCATCCGGCGCAATGTTTTCAATACCCGCGCTCTTGATGCGTTCCAATAAATTTTGCCGGTAATTTTCCGTCGTCACGGGCGCTTGTTTCTGGACTTTGGCGACCGCGGCGCTCATCACGCCGGTGCGCGCGGACAAATCTTTCGCCAGATGCGCGCCTTCGCGTTCCCGCATTTTCACCAAAGCGGCGAGCGCCTGATTCAAAGCTTTTTCCACCGCCGGCCAGAGATTTTCCGATTCGGCGAGTTGTTCATCCGTTTGAAAAACGCCCGGGGCGCGGAGCACCTGATCGAGCGTCACGTCGCCGGAAATTTTTAATTGCTTGGCCAGCCGCGCGAACTCGGCGGCGTAATCTTTCGCGAGCGCGTGGTTGATGTGTTTGCGCGCGGATTCCTTGCCCTCGGCGGCGTGGAGTGTGATGCGGGCGTTGACGCGGCCGCGCGCGATGTGGCGGTTGATGGCGTCGCGGATCTGCGTTTCGAGCATATCCATTTCGCGCGGGAGCGTGACCGAGACTTCGGCCTGCTTGCGGTTGACCGAGCTGAGCTCGACCGTGACCTTGAAGCCGTCTTGCGCGCATTCGCCGCGACCGTAACCCGTCATGGATTTCATCCCGCCGATGATGCGAAAATAATTTGCGGCAAGCGAATAAATTTTCCAGCCACAGGCAACGGCGTGGTTAATACTCATCTTCACTTCCGGTTAACACTGCGTTTGGCGCAACGCCTTTCTTGACTCGCGGCGCGCGGCTTTTATCATGCGTTGCGGTTCGCAGTATTAAACAAGGAACCTTAAAAGAATTTTACCATGACAAAAATCCAGAACATTGAGGCGCGCGAAGTCCTCGACTCGCGCGGAAATCCGACGGTGGAAGTTGATGTGACGCTCGAATGCGGCGCGGCGGGTCGCGCGGCCGTCCCCAGCGGCGCTAGCACCGGCGAACACGAAGCCATCGAACTTCGCGACGGCGACAAGAAGCGTTATCTCGGCAAAGGCGTGCTCAAAGCCGTCGGCAACGCCAACACCAAAATCAAATCCGCGCTCATCGGCGTGGACGCGCTCGACCAGCTCACCGTGGACGCCACGATGCTCAAGCTCGACGGCACGGAAACCAAGGCCAAGCTCGGCGCTAACGCCATTCTCGCCGTCTCGCTCGCGAACGCGAAAGCGGCGGCGACGGCGTTGAACCAGCCGTTGTTCAAATACATCGGCGGCCCGAATGCAAAAGTTCTCCCCGTCCCGATGGCGAACGTCATCAACGGCGGCGCGCACTCCGATGCCCCGATTGATTTCCAGGAATTCATGATCCAGCCGCACGGCTTCGACACCTTCAGCGAAGGTTTGCAGGCGATCACGGAAATTTTTCACGCGCTCAAGAGCGTGTTGAAGAAGCGTGGTTTGTCCACCGCCGTCGGTGACGAAGGTGGTTTCGCGCCGAAATTGAATAGCGTGGAAGATGCGATCGAATCCATCCTCGAAGCCGTGAAGAACGCGGGTTACAAAGCCGGTAAGCAGGTCAATCTCGCGCTCGACGTCGCCGCTTCGGAATTTTACAACCACGACGGCACTTACACGTTCAAGAAATCCACCGGCAAGACCGTGACCGGTGCGGAACTCGTGGACTTCTACGCCAAGCTCGTCGCGAAATATCCGATCGTCTCCATCGAAGACGGCTGCGCCGAAGGCGATTGGAAACATTGGAAGCAGCTCACCGACAAGATCGGCGACAAGGTCCAACTCGTCGGCGACGATTTGTTCGTCACCAACGTGAAGTTCCTGCAAAAAGGCATTGATACCGGCACGGCGAATTCGATTCTCGTGAAGGTGAACCAGATTGGCTCGCTCACGGAAACGCTCGACGCCGTGCAGCTCGCGCAGTTCAGCGGCTACACCGCCGTGCTCTCGCATCGCTCCGGCGAAACGGAAGACGCGACCATCGCCGACATCGCGGTGGCGACGAACTGCGGCCAGATCAAGACCGGCTCGCTCAGCCGCTCCGATCGTCTGGCAAAATACAACCAGCTCTTGCGCATCGAACAGTTGCTCGGCAAGAACGCGGTTTACGCGGGCTTGAGCGCGCTGAAGAAAGCCAAGTAAGACATAACTTAATTCCAAACCGGAAGCTGTTCGCGGCTTCCGGTTTTTTATTTTAATAACCTCGTCGGCACAGCCACCACACCGCAACCATGATTGCGATGCTCGTGAGCGACATCCAAACCCACGACGCGACCATAAACGACACCACCATCATCGCCACGCCCCCAACGAACGGCGTGATTTCCCGCTGCTTGCGCGCGTAAAGCAGATAGCCACCCGCCACTGCGCCCCAAAACATGGAGGCAAAAATAAAATGTTCGTCCAGCAAACTGTCGGTCTTGACGCCGTTCTTTTTCAAAATTTCGGTCAACTGTTTTGTCGCCGCATTGTCATCAGTGACGGCGGGATCAATAAAGTTCGTATCCGCCAACGCGGATGAGCTGGCGGTGAAAAGGGAAAAGGCGAACAGCAGCGGCAGGCCGTTCCGGAAAAATATTCTTAGCGCACGTTTCATCTGCCAACGATTCTTGCGCTGCCGGGTTGCTTCGTAAAGCAAAACTGCGCCGCCGCGCGCGGCTTGCCACGGAAAAACTCTGTGCTAGATTTTGGCCGTGAGCAATTTCTTCCGCCCCAACTTAAAAAAACAGGGACGCATTGCGCGCGGCGTCATCGGCACGCTCTGCCTGATTGCCGGCATTGTGCTGGTGGATTTTGTGCTGTGGCTCGGACTGATTTTTGTCGCCGCTGGATTGTTTGCGATTTACGAAGCCCTCGCCGGCTGGTGCATCGCCCGCGCCTGTGGCATCAAAACGAAGATTTAAGCCGCAAACGCCCCGAACAGCGCCTGCATCTCCGCGTCCACCTGCGATTCGTCCGTCAGCGTCTGCGAAATTTCATCGCGTAGCAAAACGCGATACCGCTTCCGCAGCCGGTGGATCGCCACGCGCACCGCGCCCTCTTCCATGTCCAAAACTTTCGCCACTTCCGCCTGCGCAGAATCGCCTTTGCCCGCCGTGAGAAACATTTTCAGTTGCTCGAACAATTTTATTTTTCCGTCCGTCTCACATTCTTTTTGCAAACGCTCGATGACTTTCGCCAATAGTGCCAACGCCCATTCGCGGTCAAACGCTTTGTCCGGACTCGGCTCGTTCGCGGCCGCGACCTGAAATTTCGTATCCGCCGTCTGCCAGTCCAGCGACAAATGCGCCGCGCCGCCGCCGCGCTTTTGCGTCTGCGACTTGTCCCATTCATTCGCCAGAAAATGTTTCAGCGACGCGAGCAGCCACGCGCGGAATTTGCCTTTTTCATTGTCCACGCCTGCGAGAAAATTTTTCTCCAGCAGCCGCTTGAAAAAAGTTTGCGTCAAATCTTCCGCGTCCGGCTTGCTATGACCGCGATGGCGAACGTAGGCGTAAAGCGGAAACCAATATGTCTGACAAAGCTCCGCCAGCGCGCCGTCCGACTGCGGCGTGTGACGTTTGCCCGCCGCGAGCACGACCGTCCAATGCGTCGTGGCAAAAACATCGCCCGGCGCACACGAAGATTTGCTGGAATGTTCCGAGGTCAAAATTTCATATCAATGCCGGTGGAAATGCCCGCCGCCAAAAAAGATGATGAGAAAAATCATAAACGGCAACGACAGCAGCACGACAAATAAAATGACGCCGTTGCGTTTGCCAAAATTAATGGTCCAGCCAAATCCCCGGCGCTTGGGAACCAGCATACGGGTATCCGTCCGGCTGCGATAAATTCCGCACGACCAGTTTTTGGAGTCGCTCCACTCGCGCTGGTTGATTTCGTCGCTATTCATTTAATGTAATAACCACAAGCTTTCCATGTGCCGTCAGCTTCAAGCAGGAACGTGACCGTTTCCGTCGCGGAATTTTTGTTTGCAAAGGCGGTTTCAAATTGCATGACCACATATTTACCATCCGGCGTGCCGGGCAGTTGCGTCTCCGTCACCGCGGAATCCACCGCGCGGATTTTCAGTTCACCCAAAGGTTTGCGGACAGATTGCAAAGCCTCAACCCATTTGTCCCGCGTGATTGCACCGTGAAAATATTCCGCCGCGTCCGTCCAACTTGTCGAATAATTTCCCGCGTCAATTCCCGTCAGCCATTTTTGCGCCGCCGTTACCGCTGTTGTCTGCTCGGCAGTGCGCGGACGAATGAGGTAGCTGATCGCCCGCCACTGGCCGTCGCTTTCCTGCATGAATTCCACCGTCTCCACCGCGTTCGTGAGTGCGGCAAAACTCGTGGCAAATTGCACGATGTAATACGCCCCAGCGGGCATCTCAGGCACGACGTCCGATTTCTGCTCAGAAATCACCTTCCGCGAAATCAAAGCGCCGAGCGGCTGACGAACTTTTTTCAGCAAATCCACCCACGTGGCTTTTTGGCCGTCCGCGCGAAAGCTCGCCGCCGCCGTATCCCACGTCTGCGAATACGCGCCAGCATCCGCGAGCGTGAGCCAGTTTTGCACGGCGGAAATTGGAGACTGTTTTATTCCAGTTTTGACGCCAGAATCTGAATCTTTGACCGTCACCGTCGTCCGGTGGCCGGGTTGCAGCGAGACGTTGCGAAACTCGACCCATTGAAACTTCCGCTTCTGCAGTTGAAATTCTTTGATGTGTGCAAATTGGTTAGACGAAACCAAAAGCAAACCACCGGTAGTCGGCAGCGTGCTCGCGTGCGATGAATTCTCCGGAATCACCACAATCTTGCCATCGGACGCCACGCAGACCATCCGCGACTCCCAATCTTCATTCTTGGTGTAAATGCAATTGATTGCCACGTCTCCGCCTGTGCCAGCCATCGTGTCAAAGGTCGCACTCCAATCACCATTCGCCGCTGCGCTTCCCCCCGAACCGGAACGCAGCGTGGAGACGGTTTCCCAAGGGCCGTTGGCGAGACCCAAAGAAACATTCGCCGTTCGAACATTACTGGGACAGGCGATGAGTTGGAGGAGTCCCCAAGCAGGCATCGCGGTGCTGGCGGTGGAAGCCCCGGATTCCTTGTCGACGCGACAGACTGGATAGGAGGCAGCGTTAGTTGATTCATTGTGAACCCGGAAAGCAAATTTCTTGATGACCATGTGCTCCGCCCATTGGTTCATGGTTATACCGTCGGAAGGAAACAGCTTGCTAGAAACTTCGCCGTTGGGCAGCCAGCAAACCGGGTCATTCCAAGGTAGATTACCGATGGCGACCAGTTCTACTTCCGCCTGATGCATATGCGCCACGAACGGTGGGCCGTTCAACGTGCGCGTCGGGCTGAAGGAAAGGTTGGTCGCGGCGGCGGAAGTCACCGCTTTCGGCTTGGCGAGCCAGAAGAGCATGGCAGTTATCACAACGATTAAAAACGCCCCCAACACCATTGTGCCACAGGCAATGGCGATGATTTTGCCGGTGGTGCTTTTTTTTGTGGGAGTGGTAGGCTGGACGCCCGCACTGTGTTTGTTCACCACGCGCCAGACGCGGCGGATGATGAGCCAGTCAACCCAAACCATTAGCAAAATCCCCATAAGCCACATCAGCAGAGTTGCGAGGGGAATATAGAATTGCGGATTATGATTCGCGAGGATTCGGGAAGCCTGGAATGCAATCGGACCAACCACCAACGCATCCACCGCCAGCAGCGGGAACATCAGTCCATCAAACACCGCCAGCCCAAGCCCGTAAAGTTTTCCCGCCGAGCGCCGGATTTGCGCGGCGGAAATCCAGCCGAGTAGTGTCGCGATGAGCAGGTATATCAATGCCGCGCTCATCATGGCGTAGGTTGCCGGCGCGGTGCCGTGGTCGGGCGGGACCGCGCCATCGCGCACCGTTGGTTCTGCCACAATACGTTCGACGACAAACGAAAGGAAAATGGAAAGCAGTCCCATCACCACCACCATGCACGCACCGACAATCGCCGTGCGTGAGAAGCGCGGCTGCGTGGACTTTTCCAATGATTGGAAATTTGCGCCCGCGTCATTTCCAATGCTTGGAACTTGCGGAGCGACGCCCTTGTTCACCGCGCGCCAGACAGCCCAGATGATGAGCCAGTCGAGGAGTGCCAGCAATGGAACTGACGGGAGAATAATCCACAAATAGTCTGCCCAATTCGGTTGAGCCAACGGAACCCCGGCAAAGATGCTGGCCTGATCGAGTTTAATTTTCGTCAGAATACCGACACTGATCAGCAGCCCATCCAGCGCCAGCAGCGGGAACAGCAGCCCGTCGAACACCGCGAGACCGAGGCCGAAGATTTTCCCCGCCGATCTGCGGATTTGCGTGACGGAAATCCAGCCGAGAATCGTTGTGGCGAATGGCGCGGTGACTGCGGACAAGATGAAGACAAAGCACACGAACATCAGCCGCGAGGCAAAGGGGCCGTGATTCTGGAACTCGTGAGTATTCACTTCATGCCAGAGAAACACAGGCGCCACCAGAAAGAACAAGGTCGCCCAAGCTGCGCCCACGATGGCTGGGGTCGAGAAGCAGGCTTCGGGCGATTGCGGATTTCTGCACAGCGAGAATAGCCGCAGGTTTTCGGGCGTTAATCCGTTTTTCCGTGCCCATTCGGTGGAGCAAAAGAAACGGCGGTTGTGCTGCGGCGCAATCATCGCCAGAGCCAGCAAATACCCCGCGCTGAAAAAGACGCAGCCAGTCAGCACGAGCCACAGATTCATGGGCTGGTTGGTCTGCGCCAGTAGCACCACAATGGTTAGTGGAATCGTGGCCACCATGTTTAATCGTTTGCCGCGTTGCTTCAGTTCGTGCTGTTCAGCTTCGGTAAGGTGTGCACAGAGTTGCTCGGCTTGCTGCGACATGAACGGCCACCGCCGCCAATCCCACCAGCACCCCGCTGATTTAGTTTTGGGCTGCGGGCTTTCGGTGGCTGGCGAATCGCTGGCCGCCGAGAAATCTTCAACCTGCGTCTTGAGAATGCTCGCTTGCTGGTAGCGGAGTTCCGGTTTCTTTTCCAATGCGCGCAACACGATTTCATCTAGGCGCACATCAATGGAAACTTTCTTCGACGGCGCTTCAAGTTTCTTGCCGGGCAACTCGCCGGTGAGCATCTGGTAAAACACCACGCCCAGCGCGTAAATGTCCGCGCGATGATCCACTTCACCCGGCGCGGTGATCTGCTCCGGCGACATGTAATTCGGCGTGCCCATCACCTTGCCCGCGTCGGTCAAATCGCTGGTAGGGCGGTGCTGCTGCGCCGCCGCCTCGCCTTGGCTGACCGGCAGGTCTGCCCTACCATCATTTCTCACAATTTTCGCCAAACCAAAGTCCGCCACCTTCACCCGGCCACGGCGGTCGAGCAAAATATTTTCCGGCTTGATGTCGCGGTGGACGATGCCCTGGTCATGGGCGAATTGCAGCGCGTCGCAAATCTGCGGCACGATGGCCAGCGCCTCGCGCGCGGAAATTCTTCCGGCGTGGAGCAACTGGCGGAGGTTCACGCCGTCCACAAATTCCATGAGGAAATAAAATTGTCCGTTCGCATTGCCGAACTCATAAAGCGTAACGATGTTCGGGTGGTTCAACTTCGCCAGCGCCTTGGCCTCGCGGGCGAAGCGCTCGGCGAACGCGGGTTCGTCGCCGATGCCGGGCGGCAGGTTTTTTAGCGCGACGATGCGGTCGAGTTGTTTCTGTCGCGCCTTGTAAACCGCGCCCATGCCGCCCTTGCCGACGAGTTCGAGGATTTCAAGCTGCGGAAATTTCGCGGCAAGTTCCGCAACCTCCGGCGGCACGAACGCCTTTTGTTTCGCATCGGTGACGGTGTCCGCTGCCGCGCCTATTTTGAGCAGGCACGCAGGGCAAAGTCCCGCGAGCGCACCGAACGGCAGCGGCGTGCCGCATTGCGGGCAGTTGTTTTGGTCGGGCATTGGCGGATTCATTTTTACCGTGTCCATGCCCACTTCAGAAGCAAAACCGGCGGGACGTTACAAAAATTTCGGCGCAAAAATACGCGCTCAACCTACGAGCCGGAGACAAAGCGGATAGTGGTAGAAATTTCCTTCCGAGGCTTTGACGGCCGCGACAATCGGCAGCACCAGCGCCATGACCATCAATGCCAATAGCAGTGGGATGCCGATGACAATCATGCACAGAAAAAACGCAATCACAGCGTAAATGAAAAGCGAGATGTGGAAGTTCAGCGATTCGCGCGCGTGCGCGGTAATTTTTTCTGATTCGCCCTTTTTCACCAAGTAAATGATGAGCGGAAAAATGATTCCCACGCCCAGAAACAGAGACAGGTGGCAAAGGATGATGAGCAATTTCTCATTGCTGTCCGGCTTGACGACGGGCGGCGGCACGTTCAACGGCGGCGGGGCTTCCATGCACGTAGCGAACCAAAGCCGTCAGCGTTCGGCAAGTTTTATTCCGCGAGCCGGCAAAATTTACCGCAGCTTGAATCCGCCTTGGAAAATCACTTCCGCCGCGACGACGACCAGAAAAATAATTCCTACGAGCGCGTTCAGGCGGAAGAAGGCGAGATTGATCCAATTCAAACTGCGGCGACGCGCGATCCAATGTTCCAACACGAGGCAGGCGACAATAACGAGCCAGCCAATGAGATACGCGATGCGAAAATGGCAGAGCAAACCGAAACCGAGCAGCACACCGCACATCGCCATGTGTGCGAGAAACGCCGCACCGAGCGCATTTTTCGGTCCCCACGCGACGACGAGCGAGCGCAGGCCGTGCGATTTGTCGAACTCATAATCTTGCAACGCATAGATGATGTCGAAACCGACGAGCCACAGCACGACAGCCACGGCGAGCAAAGTCATTTGCAAAATTTCCAGGGCGGAAACGTTGCCGCCCTTCACCGCCAGCCACGCGCCGATGGGCGCGAGCGCCAGCGCGATGCCGAGAAAAACGTGCGTGTAATCCGTGAAGCGTTTCGTCAGCGAGTAAAAACAAACCAGCACCAAGGCGATGGGCGAAAAATAAAAACAGACCGGATTCAAAAAATAACTGGCGGCGATCAGACCGGCCGCCGACAAAACACACAGTGAAATCGCGCTGAACAAAGAAATTTCACCGGCGGGCAAATGGCGATTCTTGGTGCGCGGATTCAGCGCGTCAAATTTGCGATCCACGATGCGATTGAATGCCATCGCGCACGTCCGCGCACAAACCATCGCGACCAAAATCAGTCCGAAAGTTTTCCAGCCGGGCCAGCCACGGTTGTCGCGCGCGGCCACGAGCATGGCCGCCAGCGCAAACGGCAGCGCAAAAACCGTGTGCGAGAAGCGCACGAACGAACCCCATTTTTGGATTGTTGAAATCATTTTTGAATTAGCCACAGAGGCACAGAGGACACAGAGTTCGGAACTTATTTTCTCTGTGCGCTCTGTGTCTCTGTGGCAAAATTATTCTTTCTCTTCCGCCCAACGCGGCGCGATTTGGTTCGGCAGACCGATGTGGTCCAGCACGCGCGCGACGACGGTGTCCACGAGTTCAACGATGGTTTTGGCGCCGGAATAAAAACTGGGGTTGGCCGGAATCAGTGTCGCGCCCGCCAGCAACAGCAATTCCATATTTTTAACCTGAATGAGATTCAGCGGTGTTTCGCGCGGGACGAGAATGAGTTTTTTCTTTTCCTTCAGCACCACGTCAGCGGCGCGTTGCAAAACGTCCTCGCTGTAACCGTGGGCGATGCGCCCCATCGTGCCCATCGTGCAGGGAATCACGACCATCACGTCCGGCGGATTCGAGCCGCTGGCGAACGGTGCGTTCATGCTTTTCAAACTGTGTGGCGTCACGCCTTCGGGCAATTTCAATCCACCCGGCAATTCCTCGGCGACGACTTGTTGTGCGTAATTGCTCATCACGACATGGATTTGATGTTCGCGCGGATTCAGGTTGTCGAGCAACCGCTGCGCATACAGCGCGCCGCTGGCTCCGGTGATGGCGACAAGAATTTTCACTGCGCCCAGTTTGCCGCAAATGAAAGCCGCAAACAAGTCGCGCGAAGCCAGCCCTCAAATTAATAGTTTTTGCTCAATTTATCTGTGTTTCCTCGACAAAAAAACTCAGCTAAAATCCGCGCATGGAAATTTCCGATTTGGCAAAAGTCCTCGTCGCGCTCGGTTGTCCGGCGGAGAAATCGACCGACATGGCCGCGCAGCTCGACAAACGTGCCAAGCAATTGGCCGCCGAAAAAAATCGGCCTTACGAGGAAGCGTTGAAACATTTGATTGGCTTGATGCGGCAAGGTTGGTCGGCCAAGGAAAAAGGATTTTGATTTTATGATTAAACCCTGGAAAAAGATTGGTTCAAAAATCGTCGGTGATTTTCGCATCTTCAAAGTGCTCGCCGAGACGTGCATCAATCCGCGCACCGGCAAGGAACATGATTTCTACGTGCTCGACACCGTCGGCTGGGTCAACGTCATCGCCTTCACGCCGGACCAGCAGCTCGTGATGGTGCAGCAATATCGCCATGGCTCCGGCACGGTGGAATTAGAAATTCCCGGCGGCATGATGGATCCACACGAGACCGATCCGGTCGCCACCGCCGTGCGCGAACTGCGTGAGGAAACCGGCTACGCCGGCGAAAACGCGCGGTTGCTGGGAAAAATTCATTCCAACCCCGCAATCTTAAATAACACAACTTTCACGGTGCTGATTGAAAATTGCCGCCTGCAACACGGCGTGGAATTTGATAGCGGTGAAGATTTGACGACGCAACTGGTGCCGGTGGCGGAAATTCCCAAGCTCGTCGCCGAAGAAAAAATCGGTCACTCGCTCGTCGTCGTGGCGCTGTATTATTTTGATTTGTGGCAGCGGGGAATCAAGAAAGCGTAGTCGCAAATTAAATTCGCCCATGCCCATTTTCTACGAATGCCAACGCTGCACGGCCTGTTGTCGCTGGCCGGGACAAGTGCGTTTGTCGAATGAGGAAATTACCCGGCTCGCCGCTTTCAAAGGCTTGAGCGAAGCCGATTTCATCCAGCAATTCACGCGGCTGCGTTGGGATCGCGGCGGACTGGCCTTGCTGGAAAAACCGGACGGCGGTTGCATTTTTCTGGAAGGCGATGATTGCTCCGTGCAATCCGTCAAGCCACAGCAGTGCCGCGATTTTCCGAACCTATGGAATTTTCCCGGCTTTCAGCAAACCTGCAAAGCGTTCCCGCGCGAAGTCACCGAGGCGGAATATGAACGCCGCATCGCGCTGATAAAATCAAAGGGAAGCCACAGATAAACACAGATGCACTCAGATAAGAAAAAACGCGGATGGAAAATTCCCCATCTGTGTTTCATCTGTGCCCATTTGTGGCTCAACTCAAACTCACTGGATCAATATCCACCGCCAACGTCACGTCATCCGGCAAAGTCAGCAACTGCACAATGACCGCGAGTTCACGGCTCAACGCACTCATCGCGCGCGTCCGCAGCATGATTTGGTAGCGGTAAAAATTTTCCGCGCGCAGTAGCGGCGCAGGCGCAGGACCGGCGATGACCAAATCTTTCAAAGCTTTTAATTTTTTCTCCAGTTCGCGCTTCAGATGGTCAGCGGAGAATTTTACTTTTTCTTCGCTGCGACCTTTGAGCGTGAGCAGCGCGACGCGGCTCGCGGGCGGATATTTCAGTTGTTCGCGAAATTCGATTTCCTGTTCGTAAAAGCCGACGAAATCGTGGCGGCGCGCAAATTGTATTGCCGGATGAAACGGCGTGAATGCCTGCACAAAAACTTCGCCTTCGACATCGCCGCGACCTGCACGACCGGCGACTTGCGTGAGCAATTGAAACGCCCGTTCGCCCGCGCGAAAATCCGGCTGATGCAGCGCGGAGTCCGCATAAATGATGCCCACCAGCGTGACGTTCGGAAAATGTAGCCCTTTCGCAATCATCTGCGTGCCGACCAAAATGTCGAGTTTACCCGCGCGGAAATCGCCCAGCACCTGGCGGTAATCGTCCTTGCGCTTCATCGTATCGGCGTCCATGCGTTTGACGCGCGCTTTCGGAAAAAGCTTGGCCAAAACTTCTTCGACTTTCTGCGTGCCGGTTCCCGCAAAACGGATGGCCGGATTTTTGCATTTCTCGTTCGGGCAAAGATTCGGCACGCGGGCGTTGTGGCCACAGATGTGGCAGGAAAGTTTTTGCTCGATGCGATGATACGTCAGCGACACGCTGCAATTCGGACACTCGGCCACGTAACCGCACTTCGGACACATCAGCGAAGTCGAGTAACCGCGCCGGTTCAGAAATAAAATCGTCTGCTCACCGCGCTCCAGCCGCTGCGTGATGGCTTCCTTTAGCTGCGGCGAAAACAGCGGCGGACCTTTTTCTTTGAACATCGCCTGCCGCATATCAACGACGCGGACATGCGGCATTTTCTGGTCGTCCACACGCTCGGGCAAATTCAGCAAAGTGAATTTTCCTTTTTTACAATTGGCGTAACTCTCCATCGAAGGCGTAGCCGAGCCGAGCACGACGACGGCGTTTTCCATCTGGCCGCGCATGATGGCGACATCGCGCGCATGATAACGCGGCGCTTCCTCCTGCTTGTAAGTGTGCTCGTGTTCCTCGTCCACGATGATGAGCCCGAGCGGTTCGACCGGCGCAAAAATTGCCGAACGCGCGCCGATAACGATGCGCGCGCGTCCATCGCGAATTTTGTGCCATTCATCGTGGCGTTCGCCCGCGCTCAAATGCGAATGCAGCACCGCAACGAGCGTCTGCAATTTGCCGGAACTGAATCGCGCCTTGAATCGCTCGACCGTCTGCGGCGTCAGGGAAATTTCTGGCACGAGCACAATCGCTCCCTTGCCCTGCTCCAGCGCATGCGCCAAAGCCTGGAGATAAATTTCCGTCTTGCCGCTGCCAGTGACGCCGTGGAGCAGAAAAGTGTGCGAAGGATTTTCTGCGTCCATCGCCTTGGTGATTTCGCCGAGCGCCTGCGCCTGCGCTAGATTAAGCACGATATTTTGCGTCGGCAAAATCGTTTCGCGCGCATACGGATCGCGCTCCGAAACTTCGGACGTGATGGAGACTAGACCGCGATCTTCTAATTTACGAACGGTGGACGCCGTAGTTTTCGTGAGTTCCAACAGTTCCGCCAGTGGCAGTTCGCGACGCTCCTCGATAATGTTCCAAACTTCCTGCTGGCGTTTCGGCAACTTGGGAAATTCGCCGTTCACGGCCAGCGCGCGGACAAATAATCGCTCGCGCCAGCCCGCATCTTCCTTACGCACGGCTTCGGGCAAAACACTTTTCAGCGCGATTTCCGGCGCGCAGCAGTAATACTCGCCGATCCACCGCGAGAGTTTCAAAACCTTGGGCGTGACGAGGGTTTGCGCGCCGATGACTTTTAGAATTGGCTTGAGATTCGCGTGGCCGGATTCCTCGGCGACGGCGGTGACCACACCGAGAATTTTGCGCGGTCCAAACGGCACTTGCACGCGACTGCCGACATCAATTTGTCCGGCCAGCTCGGCTGGAATCGAATAATCAAATTCCTTCCGTAACGCGATTTCCAGACTGACGCGGGCAATCATTTTTCAATCGCGCTTCAGTCGCGCGTGATGGAGCGCAAATCTGCTTCAAGTTGCAGGCGCAGTTTTTCGCGGCCAGCTTCGTCGGTTTCACGCGGGACGCGCAGGGCTTGACCCATCGTCACCGTGCAGACCGCAAACGGCAGCGGAATCTGAAATTTGTCCCAGCTCTTCACGCGAATTTTCCAACTGAGATGATACGTCACCGGCACGATGGGCATGCCGGTCATTTGCGCCGTGGAAATCACGCCTTCCTGCACGGTGTAACACGGACCGCGCGGACCGTCCGGCGTGAGCGCGAGGTCGTGACCGCGTCGTCCCCACGCGACCAGTTCGCGAAATGCCTGCGCGCCGCGACGCGACGACGAGCCACGCACGGGCTGCACTTTGAACATTTCCAAAATTCCCGTCAGCAAGCCGCCGTCTTTGCTGGCGCTGACGAGCGCGACAAGACGACGTTTACGATCGCGACGCGCAACATATTTGCGATATAAAATCAACGCCAGCGCGAGACGATTGTGCCAAATTGCGAAAATAATTTTCTCCTGCGGCACGTCGGAAAAATAGCCGGACAAATCTTCCAACCGGAATCGCAGCGTCGCGGTGATACACTGCGCCACCGTGTAAATCAAAGCAGCCAGCAACCGTTGATGCCATTTCGGCGGATGCGGAATCACCACGCCACCGACGACGCGCGCGTGGCGATGCGCGGCGGGCGGTTGTGGTTGAGGATTGGCTTCGGTCATCAGGCTCCCTTTTTCAGACACGCGCGAATCAATTGTTCCACCGTCGCCGATGCGCCCAGCATCGCTTGCGCGGCGCGAACGGAATCATGCGCTTCAACTTGTTTGAAGCCGAGCGCCATGAGCGCCAGCACCGCGTCATTGGTTTTCTGATCGTCAGATGAAAGTGAGTTTTTGGCGCTCGCCGCTTCCAGCGCGCCGGCTTGGCCGATTTTATCGCGCAGTTCAACGACGATTCGCTCCGCCGTTTTTTTGCCGACACCGGAAATTTGCGAAAGCGACTTCACGTCGCCATTTGCCACTGCGCCGCGAAACGCCACCGCGTTCATGCCGCTCAAAATGTTCAATGCCGTTTTTGGTCCGATGCCGCTGACGTTGTTGATGAGCATCCGGAACAAATCGCGCTCCACCGCCGTCGCGAAGCCGTAAAGAATGTGCGCATCTTCGCGGACGATAAGTTGCGTGAGCAATTTTATCTCGCCGCCAGGCAATGGCAGTTTGTCGAATGATGACAAGGGAATCAGCACCTCGTAGCCGATGCCGTTCACGTCCACGATGACTTGCGTGGGCAGCGATTCAACCAGTTTTCCGTGTAAAAAAGTAATCATATCAAAAGCCAGCCATACCGCCAACGCCACCGTGACCGTCGTGCGAACCAATATCATTTATTTGCCGCCCAAAATCTTTAGCTTCTTTTTCTTCCTTATCCATTTGTTTCTTCCAAAACGCGATTTCCGCATCGTTCATCAAGAGTTCTTTCGGTAATGGCTTTTCGCACACGCCGCAAATTTTAAGTTTACGGCTGTAAATCGGCGCCTGGCAATTTGGGCAGCGAAATTCCATCTCTAAATTTTCTTCGGCGCGTTCAAACCGTGCCGCGAATTTTCCTGCGCGTGCGTCAGCGCGAGCGCGAGCGCGTCCGCCGCGTCGGGCGCGGGCAGCTCGGCGAGGTTCAACATCCGTTGCACCATTTTGGCGACGGCAATTTTTTGCGCCGCGCCGTAGCCGACAATTGCCTGCTTCACTTTGCGCGTCGCGATTTCGTAAATATCCAAACCGGCTTCGGCTATCGTCGCCATCGCTGCGCCGCGCGCTTCGCCCATGATGATGGCGGTCTTCAGATTTTGCGCGAAGAAAAGTCCTTCCACCACACAAACCGTCGGCTGATGTTCGCGCACGAGGTCGCGCAGCGTTTGCGTAATTTTGGCGAGGCAACGGGAACGTTCCCAATCTTTTGGACAGGTAATCGTGCCTTGCGCGAGCGCGGATAAATTATTTTTTTCTACGCGAATGATGCCATAACCCGTGCCGCGCACTGAAGGATCAACGCCCAAAATAATTTGCGTGACGCGGGACGAAACGTGCGTGACCGGCACAGCAACGCTGGCGGCGCGCGACGGTTTGCCGTTGAGGCGCTGCTGCATCTGCTCGAATTGTTGCCGGGAAATGCCCACGCGAAAAGGTTGCCAGCGCGCGCGGGCAGGCAAAAGGAAAAACGCCGCGACGAAATTCGTCGCGGCGTTGATGACATCAATGATTCAGTGATTTTGTGCGAACCAGTTTTGCGAACGGCCGCCGCCATTGAACGAGCCGTTTTGATTTTGTGCGGGCGCAGAATTCATCGGGGTAGCGGGCGAAAAGTTGCGCGGCACGGACTGGCTGTAATTTTGGTGTGACTCAAACAGTTGCGGCGGCGCAACTGTGATCGGAGCGGTGTAACTGGATTGCGGACTCATCTGCCGCAGTTGCTGGTGGAAATCACCTTGCGCGGGCGAGTGCTGGGTGACGGGAGCCGCAACGCCACCGATAACCGGCGCGGAAACATTGCCATTCATCGGTGCCGAAACGCCACTGTTCATGCGGGCAGAAACTCCGCCATGCATCGGCGCGGAAACGGTGGCGCTAGGCGCGGTGTAAACTGGCTGTGTTCGATGATTTTCGCCGCCGGTGAGAATCAAATTGTTGTGCGACTGGTTGTGCGTCGGAACAGAATTGTTGGCCGTGCCAATTTGATTTTGCGGCGGCTGCGCGGGCGCATTCACATTTCCGCGCGTGAATCCAGTTTCATGTTGGTTCTGTCCGCGCGCCGGATTTTGTGTGGTTGTCGGAACGTAAGAATGATTGCCGCTGGCCGTCGTGCTGCCGTTGTTCGGCAGCGTTCCGTCGTGATGCGAACCGTTACCGGCCAATGGCCGCGTGGCCGCGCCATCGGAATTGCCCGCGCCATACGGACGCGCCGGATGAATTTCGCCCTGACCGCGCCAGCCGTGGCGACCGGCATTGCCAATCGTGCCGACGTTCACCGCTTGAATCGGATGATGCGCCGCCGCGCCGATGACGGTGACGGAAACGCCGTTGTTCACGATGGTTCGGTTGTTGCAATTGTAATTGTTGATAATCGTAGTCTGGTTATAAATCTGCGTGACCTGTTGCTGCGGCAAACAGTAATAGCGCGGATGCGGTTCGCAGAAATTGCCGATGGACACGAACGTGAAACAATTCGCGGCCAGCCCGAAACCAAAGCTCACCGACACGTTGCCGCCGTGATAGGTGAAGCCGATGCCCGGTTGATACGCCGTGTAAGGTGGCAGCGGCGCCCAGCCGCAATAGTCGCTGCTCGAACGCCATGTCACCCACGACGGTGCCCAAACGGTGTCCGGCCACCAGCACCAGCCGTATTGCGGCGTGTTGAACCAGCGTCCGTAATGGAACGTGACGCCCCACGAATAATCTGAATTCCAATACCAACCGCAATCTGTGTAAACCCAATGCCCACGGTCGCAATACGGTTGCCACGTCGCATCATACGCCACGACCGTCGGCCGCCAGCAGCGGCCGTAGCCATCCACCTCGACCCACTGACCGTAAGGCGAAAGCGTGTCGTAAAAATTATTGATAGTCATTTCGTTTGGCGGCGCGGGTGCAGCGGTTGGCGGAGAATTATTTTCGGCAGTGGCCGTTGGCGTTGGTGGTGGAGTGGCTGGCGCGGGCGCAGGCGCGGCGGCGGGAGCAATCGAAGCTAAATAGTTTTTATCGTGCGCGAACATGGCATTCACCATTTCGGACGAAACTCCGGCATCGGTCAGGGCAATAATTTTATCGGCATCGAGATTGAAGGCGGTGGGACAATTGGAGATGTAATTCTGAATCACGGCGACATCCACGCCGGCTTGGGCGAGTTTGAAAACTTGCGCGACGGGACTGCCGGGCACGATGTTATCCGGCAACGCGCTCGTGCTCGCGGGGGGCGGAATCGGCTGTTCGTTCGCTAGGCTGTCGTAAGTAGCGGCCGCGGCGACCGCCACAGCCAGCGCGATCAAGGTTTTGGAGGTGAAATATTTTTTCATAAGGTGTTTGGTTAATGTTGAGTGCAGTTCAATCTAACAAGTGTCAGACGCGGAAGTTGCCCCAGCCGTTCACGATTAAGCCACATCTTGTTGATAAACAACGATTTATTTTCTGAAACCAACCTCGTTTAACCACCTAAACGGTTACTTTCTGAAAGTCTGTGGGCACTAGGGTGTCACCGGTTTTGGCGATAGCTTCGCCCGGCGGAAAAGTTATGCTGCGCGGATGAATCCTCGGATCTTGGCGAGTGCGATTTTATTTTTGGCGGCAACGACTTTTGCCGCTGACTCAAACGCACTAAAAAATTCGCGCACTGGCCCATTCATTCTCGGGGCAGAAGTTTCGTGGGCACCGGAAGACGAGGCGGACGGCGCAAAATATTTTGACCACGGTGTGCAGAAAGACATTTTTCAAATTCTCGCCGACTATAAATTTAATTACGTCCGCTTACGCCTCTTTGTGAATCCCGGCACAACCAACGGCTACGCCGTCGGCAAAAGCGAGGCGTTCTGCGATTTGGCGCACGTCATCGCACTCGCCAAACGTGCTCGTGAGCACGGCATGGGATTACTGTTGGACATTCATTACGGCGACACTTGGACTTCGCCCGGCCATCAGGATTGGCCGGCCGCGTGGCGCAGCTTGAAATTTCCCGAACTCACCAACACCATTCACAGCTACACGCACAATGTAATCGCACAAATGAAAGCCGCCGGCGTGACGCCGGACATGGTGCAAGTGGGCAACGAAATTTCCAACGGCGTGCTGTTCCCACTCGGCAGTCGCAGCCACTTCGACAATTTTGCAGCGTTCGTTCAAGCTGGCATCGCGGGTATCCGCGAAGTGGATCCTGAAATTAAAATAGTTTTGCATCATCACCTCGGGCGCAATAACGCGGTGATGCGTGAGTGGCTGGATAATTTTATCAAACGCGGCACGGACTTCGATCTCATCGGCATGTCGTGTTACGCGCAGGCAACGGAAGGTGATTGGAAGAATAATTTCGATGACCTCGCAAAACGCTACCCTGACAAGGGATTGCTCGTTGTAGAATATTCCGGCCGCAAACGCTACCTGAACGATTTGATGTTCAACACGCCAGACAAAAAGGGCTGGGGCACCTTCATCTGGGAACCAACGCGACATAAGGAAGCGCTCTTTGATTACGAGGGCAAAAACGCCGGCGGCGGCGCAGGCGCGGTTTTCAAAAGTCAGGAAACCAATCCCGTCGCGGGCACAACCAATGCCGTTGCTGCCACCGCTGAACCCAAAACGCACGGCGGACGCTACGACGCGAATGCGCTCTTTGAGTTGTATCCGCAAATGGCGCACGACTACGGCAATCATTAATTAAAAATAATTGCGACTAAAGGCAAAGATAGAACGTCTGCCAAATTGAATTTCACAAAATGAAAAAACTAATTCTCGTCAGCCTCGGCCTTTTAATAGCGCTCACCACATCTCTTACGATGGCGGAAGTTTTCACGCCACCGACATCGCCGCACGCTGATTACAGTTTTAATTCCAACTGGAAATTCATCCACGCGGACGTGGCGAACGCCGAGCAAATAAATTTTGACGATTCCAAGTGGACTGACGTCAGCGCGCCGCACACGTTCAACGACGTGGATTCCTACACGCAAATTATTTCGCACAGCGGCGGCGACCGAGCGGCGTGGTCGGGCATTGTGTGGTATCGCAAACATTTCAAACTGCCCGCGAACGCGAAGGACGGAAAAGTCTTTCTGGAATTTGAAGGCATCAAACAAGCCGGACGTTTTTGGGTGAACGGAAAGTTGGTCGGCAAATTTGAAAATGGCATCACGGCGTGCGGGCTCGACCTCACTGGCTTCGTGAATTTTGGCGACGCGGACAACCTCATCGCCGTGAAGGTGGACAACAGCAATGATTACGTCGAAGAAGGGACCGGCATCGGCTACGAATGGATGGGGCGCGCGTTCAATCCCAATTACGGCGGCCTGAATCATGACATCACGTTGCACCTGACGAGCAAAGTTTATCAGACCTTGCCGCTTTACGAAAATCTCAAGACGACTGGCGTTTACATTTACGGCTCCAACTTCGATATCAAAAATAAAACCTGCGACGTGAATCTCGAAGCGCAGGTGAAAAATGAATCTGGCGACCAGCAATCCATCACACTTTCGGCCATCGTCGTGGACGCGGATGGAAACGTCTGCACGAAATTTCAAAGCGATGCCTTGGATTTGGTAAACGGCGAAGCCGAAGTGTTTACTGCGAATGGAAAATTGAGCGATGCAAAATTCTGGAGCGACGAAACGCCCAATCTTTACAATGTTTATTCCATTCTGACGGTGAACGACAAAGTCGTGGATGTGCAGAAAATTACGACTGGTTTTCGCAAAACCGAATTCAAAGGTGGCGTTGGCACTGGCGGCGTTTATCTGAACGACAAGTTTGTTTATCTCACCGGCTACGCGCAGCGCTCGTCGGACGAATGGGCGGGACTCGGTCAGGCGTATCCCGATTGGATGCACGATTACAACGCGCAACTCATTCGCAGCACGCACGCCAATTATATCCGCTGGATGCACATTTCGCCGCAGGCGGTGGACGTGCGTGCGTGCGACAAAAGCGGCATCGTGGAAGTTTGTCCGGCCGGCGACAAAGAAAAAGATGCGACTGGCCGCCAATGGGAACAGCGCGTGGAAGTGATGCGCGACGCGATGATTTATTTTCGCAACTCGCCGAGCATTTTATTTTGGGAAGCCGGAAATAATTCCATCACGCCCGCGCACTTGCAACAGATGGTGGACTTGCGAAAACAGTTTGATCCGAACGGCGGACGCGTCGTCGGTTGCCGCACGCTGAACGATGCCGGCGCCACGCCCATCGCGGAATATTTTGGCGTGATGATTGGGCAAGACAAACGCACGGACGCATTGACCAACCCGACAGAACAGTTCCGCGCGTTCAGCCTGGAACGCCGCGACCGCGCACCTTTCATTGAGACGGAAGATTTTCGCGACGAGGCCGCGCGCCGTTTCTGGGATGATTTTTCGCCGCCGCATTTTGGTTTCAAAAAAGGCGAGAATGACACTTACGCGTGGAACTCGGAAACGTTTTGCCTCGCCGCCGCCGAACGTTATCACGATTATTTTATCAACCGTATTTCCAACCCCGATCCGGCGCATTCCAAATGGGCGGCCTACGCCTCGATTTACTGGTCGGACTCGAATGCGGACGGACGGCAGGACAGCAGCGAAGTCTGTCGCGTGAGCGGCAAAGTAGATTCCGTGCGGCTGCCCAAGCAGGCGTATTACGTTTATCGCGTGATGCAAAATCCCGCGCCAGATATACACATTATCGGCCACTGGAATTATCCCGCGAACACGACAAAGACGATTTACGTCGCCGCGAACCACTGCGACGCCGTGGAACTTTTCGTAAACGGCAAATCGCTCGGCAAATCCAGTTCGCCGATGAACGGCTACATTTTTGCATTCCCGCAAATCAAATTTGCCGCCGGAAAAATTTCCGCCGTTGCCAGCGCGAATGGAAAAATTGTCGCGCAGGACGAAATTGAAACTGCGGGCGCAGCAAAGGCCATTAAACTCACGCCACACGTTTCGCCGAACGGTTTGCAAGCCGATGGCTCGGACGTGGCGTTCTTTGATGTGGAAGTGGTGGACGCACAAGGCCGTCGCTGCCCCACCGACGAGGCGCGCGTGGATTTCAAACTTGCCGGCGCAGCGATTTGGCGTGGCGGTTATAACAGCGGCAAAATAAATTCCATCAACAATCTTTACCTCGACACCGAATGCGGCATCAACCGCGTCGCCATCCGTTCCACGCTCACGCCCGGCAAAATCACTTTGACCGCCACGCGCGCCGGACTTGAGCCAGCGACGATTCAACTCGATTCCAAGCCCGTTGCCATCACCGATGGCCTGGCACGTTAAGCGCATTTCGGTTGCGAAGATTCAGCGGCGGTTGCAAGATTCCAGCAAATTTATGCTCGCGTATCTTTGGGTGGCACTCGGCGGCGCGCTCGGCAGCGTGGCGCGGTTTTGGATCAATGGCCTCGTCATTGACAAGACCAGCGCGACCTTTCCGTGGGGCACGCTCGTTATCAACGTCACCGGCTCGTTCATCATCGGCGTCATCGGATCACTAGCGATACCCGAAGGTCGGCTGGATTCGTCGTCACGCCAGTTCGCTACGCAATTTCTGATGATCGGCGTGTGCGGCGGCTACACGACCTTTTCCTCGTTCAGCCTACAGACGCTCAATCTGCTGCGTGACCGCGAATGGCTTTACGCCGGCGGAAACATCATCTTGTCTGTCGTGCTGTGCATGATTGCCGTATGGCTTGGCTGGCTGCTCGGAACAATTTTTAGTTCTGCAAAATGAAGACACGGATTTCGCCGATTCACACGGATTCAAAATGAAAAGTTTTAATCCGTGAAAATCCGTGCAATCCGTGTAAAAGTTAATTATGCAAATTCCAACTGACGCCGTCCTGCTCCGCATTTTTCTAGGTGAAAGCGACCGCTGGGAACACCTGCCACTTTACGAAGCCATCGTGCTTAAAGCGCGCGAACGGCATCTCGCCGGCGCGACCGTGTTGCGTGGGCCGATGGGTTTTGGCAAGGCCAGCCGCCTTCACACCGCGAAAATCCTGCGCCTCTCCGATGACCTGCCGCTCGTCATCGAAATCGTGGACAGTGAGGAGAACATCAATTCCTTCCTGCCTGAACTGGAAAAAATGCTCGGCGGCGGACTCGTGACTTTGGAAAAAGTGAAAGTGCTGCATTACCGTTCCGGTGATTTGAAACCATGAATGAACCGGTTGAACAAATCTTGCGCGACACGCTCGCCCAACTTAATTCCGAGACCGGCACGGTTCACCGGCTGGACGCACCGACGCAATTGCTCCACCTCGTCGCACAGGTCGGTCTGCCGCCGCAGTTGCTCGATGTGGTAAAAACCATTCCCGTTGGCAAAGGCATCGCCGGCCAGACCGTCGCGCAAAACCAGCCGGTAACGATTTGCAATCTGCAGACCGACACCAGCGGCGTGGCCAAGCCCGGCGCGAAACAAACCGGTGTCGGCGGCGCGTTGTGCGTGCCCATCCGCGCCGGCAAAAAAATTATCGGCACGCTTGGCATCGGCACGCGCCGCGAACATACCTACACCGCGGACGAAACGCGCGTGCTGGAAAAAATCGCCGGAGAAATCAGCGCGCACTTCCGCGCGGCTTGATTTATTTCTGCATTCATAATTCAGCCTTTCGCATTCTTTGAAGTTGTCCCCTGCTCCGTTTCGCGGCAAGCTGTGGATTCAAATTATGCAGCAGGTTAATCTTGGCATCATCGGCGGCGGCACCGTGGGCAGCGGCGTTTACGAAGCGCTCGTGCGCAACGGTTCGCTCCTCAGCTCACGCGTCGGCGCGAACATAAAAGTTCACCGCGTCGCTGTGCGCGACTTGCAGAAAAAACGCGCCGCGACTTTTCCTAAAAATCTCCTGACGACCGACTGGCGCGAAGTCGTTTGCGATCCCGAAGTGAATCTGGTCGCCGAACTCATCGGCGGCACCACGATTGCGCGCGAAGTCGTTTTGACCTCGCTCAAACTCGGCAAACCCGTGGTCACCGCGAACAAAGCTTTGTTATCCGCGCACGGCGAAGAGCTTTTTGCCGCCGCCAAAAAATACGGCACAAATCTTTATTACGAAGCCAGCGTGTGCGGCGGCATTCCCATCATCAAATCGCTGCGCGAAGGTTTTGTCGGCAACCGCATCACGGCGCTTTACGGCATCGTGAACGGCACGTGCAATTACATTTTGACGCGCATGAAATTGGAAGCCGCAGATTTTGGCGCAGTGTTGGCCGACGCGCAAAAGTTGGGTTATGCCGAAACGCCACCGGACTTGGACATTGACGGACATGACGCGGCGCACAAGACGGGAATTCTCGCCTCGCTCGCGCACGGCTTTTGGGTCAACCCGAAAAAAATTCACGTCGAAGGCATCCGCCACATCAGCGCGCTCGACATCAAATATGCCGGCGAACTCGGCTACACCATCAAGCTGCTCGGCACGGTGAAAAAACTGGAAGGCAGTTGCCGCGTGCAGGTTTCTGTTTATCCGACGCTCGTGCCTAATGCCCACGTTTTAGCGAGTGTCAACGGCGTGTTCAACGCGGTGTTCGTGCAAGGTGACATCGTGGGCGACGCACTTTTTTACGGACGCGGCGCGGGCAAAGACGCCACCGCCAGTTCCGTTTTGAGCGACATCGGCGACGCGATGCTCGACTTGAAAACCGGCATCAAAAATCGTTTGCCCGCGTTTGTCCCGCACGAATGCGCCGGCGCCGTCGCGCCGATCAGCGAAGTGGTTTCGCAATATTTTGTCCGCTTGAACGTCGTGGACAAACCCGGCGTGCTTGCGCGCATCGCGACGATTTTCGGCCAGTCGAACATTGGCATTTCATCGGTCATCCAGCCGGAAGGTCACGAGGGCGAAAGTGTTCCGTTGATTTTCATGCTGCACTACGCGACCAACGGCGTCGCCGCCAAAGCGCTCGCGAAAATTGCGAAGCTACCGACCGTCAAAGGGAAACCGGTGATGATCCGCGTGGAAAGTTTTGAGCAATGAGCGCGCTTCTTTTTCGCAGCACCAACGGACAATCGCCCGCCGTCAATTTGCGCGCGGCGTTGCTCGCCGGTCAGGCACCGGATCGCGGACTTTATTTTCCGGAAAAATTTCCGCGCTTCACGTTCAACGAACTCGCGGCGTTCTCGCACCTGCCGTATCACGAAATCGCGTTTCGCGTGCTGTCAAAATTCACCGATGGCATCGTGCCAGCTGATGAACTCGCCAAGTTTTGCGCGGACGCTTACAACTTTCCCGTGCCGTTGGAGGTTGTGAACTTCCGCACGTTTCTGATGCGCCTTGATCAAGGCCCGACGGCGTCATTCAAAGATTTTGCCGCGCAGATGATGGCGCGCTTGTTCGGGAAATTTCTGCGCGAAGACGGCAAGCAGGTAATAATTCTCACAGCGACGAGCGGCGACACCGGCTCGGCGGTCGCACACGCATTTCATAAAATTCCCGGCGTGCGCGTGATTGTTTTGTTTCCGGTTGGCGAAGTCAGCGAAAGCCAGCGCAAGTTGATGACCACACTCAAGGACAACGTCCGCACGGTGGAAATCAACGGAAAATTCGACGACTGTCAGGCGATGGTGAAACGGGCATTCGCGGATGCGGACTTGAAACATCTGCCGTTGTCGTCCGCAAATTCCATCAACATCGGGCGCTTGTTGCCGCAGAGCGTTTATTATTTTTATGCCGCGTCGCGCGTGGCGCAGGCAGGCGAGCCGGTGGTGTTTTCCGTGCCGAGCGGCAATTTCGGTGACATGATGGGCGCCATCGTTGCCCGCGAAATGGGTTTGCCCGTGCGCAAAATCGTCGCGGCCGTGAACGACAACGACGCGTTCCCCAAATTTTTGGCGAGCGGCGATTACCAGAAAATTTGTCCGTCGCGCAATTCGCTTTCCAACGCGATGAACGTCGGCCATCCGAGCAATCTCGCGCGACTGGTCTCGGTTTACGGCGGTCAGATGGACGAGACCGGAAAAATTTTGCGCCAGCCGAATCTTGACGCGATGCGCCGCGACATTTTTTCATCGTCCATTTCCGACGAACGCACCGTCACCGGCATCCGCGATTTTTGGAATCAGTTTCAACTCTTGCTGGAACCGCACGGCTCCGTTGCGTGGCAAGGTTTGCAGGATTGGATTGCCCAAGAACCGCTCGGCAACACGCCCGCGGTCATCGTGGAAACGGCGAATCCGGCAAAATTTCCGAGCGAGGTGCAAAAAGTGGTCGGCTGGGAACCGGATGTGCCGGCGAACATGCTCGCATCGCTGAAATTGCCGGAAGACTACGACCGGATGGATGCGGACTACGAGCAGTTCAAAAGCTACCTGCTGGCGCGGCATTAAAAAGCTGCGCACGGCTTGAAAAGATTCAGCGGCTTGCTAGGGTGGCGGTGTGCGTTTGCTCCCGTAGCTCAAATGGATAGAGCAGTCGTTTCCTAAATCTAGGCAAGCACTTTTTTTGAATTTTTGCTTTGATGGGTTTTCGTATTTTCTCATTGATTCTATTGGCTACTTTTTACTTTTGCCCGCAGTTTTCAAATTCCGACCTTTGGTTGTTTTTGGTTCTAATTTGTTCTAAAAACTCAATATGGTATCAGATGCGGTATCAGATTTGAGTCTGTGGAATTCGTTGAAAACAAAGGCGAAAACCGAGGAGTGGTGCTCCCGCACGGAATCGAACCGTGATTTGCCATTTAGGAAACGGCCGCTCTGATCCATTTGAGCTACGGGAGCACAAATTTTGACCAGCATACGCGCCCGCGATTTTTTTCCAAGTCACATCGTTGCGAAGTAAAATGGACGCGGGGTTCGTAACAGGCTAGACTTCTCAAAATGACGTGGCGTGAATTAAGCGATTTTCTGCATTTGCAACGGCGGGCCATTGAACCCAAGCCAGTCGCCGATTTTGCCCGGATTGGAGAAAAAAGGGCGGACACTTTCAAGCGCCTTGAAAAAGCAACCCGTGAATCGCTTGACGAAGCTGTGCGCGAATTTACCAAGACCAAGAATTGGCCCGCGCTTTCAGACAAGCAGGTTACGATGCTATATTTGCGCCTGAGTTACGGTGTTGATTTGGCTATGGCGTTAAGCATCTGCAAAACGGGTCTTTTCCCCACATTGAAAAACCGTGATTCGGAAATGATCCAGTGGTTGCTTAACGAAGCATGGGATTATCCGGGTCAACCACATACGCTTCGCCTATATTCTGAAAGGCGACGCGATTTTGGCAACGACCCAATGCGGAATTAGAAAAATCGTCAAAGGCGATTGGTTAATTTTCTTTGCCGCGTTGCTTGATTTCAATGTCCTCGATCACGCCTTCGTTTCTGGCAATCGCCGTGTATTTTTCAGGACACGTTTTGATGCGCTCCACGGCGAGCCGTTCCAAGGCATCGCACAGCGGCTCCAAACCTTTTCCTTTAACCATGACGATTCGGTCTTGAAATTGGATTTCAACAGCATCCTTGCCATTTTGCCGGATGAATTTCGCGTGCTGAAAATAACCGTAAGGGAAAAGGTGAATTTCCCCCGTCGTTTCCACGCGCAAACATTGCGGGCTTGTGGCCGTGCGCCAGCACGTCAGATTCTTTGTCCGCGAATCCGTTGCGGCGTCATTCGAGGGCTTTGTTTGTGTTTCCATAAATCAATGTTCTCAATTTTTTGTTGAACCGATTCTGCACGGCGGTTTTGAATCAATCCGGCGATATATTTGCAAACTGGCGGCGGCACACGTTGCGCCTGCGCTGAATCCTGTTCGGCAAATTCAATTGCCAGTTCACGGTCGCCCAAGCGACCGACGTTCTCGCGCAACTGTGCTTTGTCCTGGGTGAAGATTTTGACCGCCCGCGTTCCGCGTGAAATCGTAACGAGCCATTGCTGATTATTCGTCGCGGCCTTCACCGACGAATCTGAAAACAAAACGTGTTCGACAGTTTTGCCTTGCGAGCCGTAGGACGTAATCGCGTAACCGCGCACAAACTCCCGATAATTTTCCGGCAGGACTCGCCCGTCCTTCAGTTGGATTTGCCTCTTGCGATTGACTCCCGCCACCGTCACCAGTTCACCGTTAATCAATTCCTTGCTGTCGAGCGACGGCGCATTGGCCTTGAGTTGAAGTTGATCGCCTTTGGCGAGCATCATTTCAACTGGCTGGCAAACCGTGAGCCGGTTTAGCAGCTTGAAAGGAACACGTTGAATTTTACTTTCCGTTTGAACCAACAAATGAGTCGGCGTTGCTTTCAGCAACGTGCCGACTTCGCCTTTGGCGAAATCCTTTGTCTCGCGGTTGAACACAATCACCGCGTTGGCCGGATAAAACCGAGCATCGCGCTTTTGGGCATCCGTCAAATCCAGCCGTTCATGCGCCGTCATCAGCGAGTCAGCCTTGTCAATCAGTCCCGCGCTTCGCAGCCCGATACGGATGCGCTCATTGATCTCGCGAATCTCGCCCCATGTCTGCGAAACAATTACGGTGGATTTTTTCTTTTCCGCCAGCGTCAGATAATCGGCGACCAACCGTTCGCGTTGCTCGTCAATCGTCCGACATTCGACAATTGCGCCGAGGTGATCCAAACGGTCGAATGATTCGGCATATTGGCCAGACTGCGCTTTGCGAACCGCTGCGCGGTATTGCTTGATGCGCTTCCGCTCGGACTTCGTTTCACCCGCCTTTGGATTTTGCCGCCGAATCTTTGTCAGCCTTGCGGCTTCCAGACCGGCATACCGTTCAATCGCGCGCAGCGCGTCCGAGGCTTCGACCGCTCCATGCTGGCGCGTGTCGCCGGAAAGAATGACGCGACCGCCATTCGCTTGCACGAGACTCAAAAGTTCGTGCATCTGCTTTCCGCCGATTTGTCCGGCTTCATCCACAATCACCACCGAGCCGGGCATCATCTGCCGTTTCGCTAAAAATTCCGAAACGGTTTGGGTGTCGGCAAAACTCTTTTTCAAATCAAGGACTTGCTGGCGCTGCGGCGCGATGACGTAAGAGACGTGACCGGCAGCTTTCAAACCGCTGCCGATTTCTCGCAGCGTATGGCTTTTCCCTGTCCCCGCGCCACCACAGAACAGCGTGACGAAATCACGCGACCCCAAAATCAATTCAGCGGCGGCGCGTTGATCCGGCATGAGTCCGACGGAAATGTTGTGACTCGGATTGAACTCCGCGAACTTGCCACGCCCATCGCGGGCAAGGCAGACGATTTCCCATTCGCAGCTTAAAATCTCTCTCGTCGTGATTTTTGACGGCGCGTGTTCGTTACGGATGTAATCGCGTTCCCGCCCTGCCGCCTTGATGTCTTCCGCCGTCAGTTCAGACCCACGCCCACGCTCCAGAGCCGCGCTCCAAACTTCGTTTTCGCGCACGACCGAACGGCGGTCGAACAGGTGTTCTTCCGCCCACTGGATTGCGACTTGCGCCGTGACGGATGGCGATTGCTCCGCCGTCTTCGACTGGCGAGCCAGCGCGCGCAGGGATTGGCTTTCTTTGCGCGTAAGCTGGCTGTCCCACAGACGTTGAAGTTCAGGCAGCGCGATTCCCTCGATCTTTCGGCTGCGCTCCGCTTGCGCGATTTGCGAGCGCAGTTCCTTCAAATTGCCCTTCGCCAGTTCTGGCTTTTCTTTCAGCATCTTTTCGATTCTGGCGTCAATTTCATTATGCCGTTTGGAGAACCGCGATTGCAGTTCACGGGACACGCCTTTGATTTCAAAATCGCCGCGTGATTTGTTTTCAATCTCATAACCGAACTGCCGCAAGTCGCGGGCGAATTCGTGGTAATAAACATTCTCGGCAAATTTCCGCGCTTGCAGCATTTCGTAATTTGAAAGTGCCTTCCAACGCTGCTCGGTTGCGTCAAATGTGGCGTTGAACATAACGCAATGCGTGTGCAAGTGCGGATCAAGTGCGCGTGAGGTGTCATGCCGGAACGTGGCGCAGACCACATTGCCGGTGAGCCGTTCCGAGGTGTTCAAACCCTTATGGATTCGTGTTCCGGCGAAGTGTTGCAGTTCGTTCACCGCGATTCGCACCGCCCGACTGTGCGATTCCAAGAGCCGCTTGTCATCGGCGATCAACGCCTGTATGGAAACTGATTTGGGCGGCGAAAAAGTGAAGTCGTAAAAAATCCGGCGATTGGCGACCTCTGCCATTTTGTCGGTGTCCCATCGCGTCGTTTTTAGTCGTTGCGTCAGCAATTCGCCGGTCTGTGGATTCTGGTTGTGGCACAGTTTGAGGAATTGATCTTCTTTGACCCTGCCTGTGAGTCCAAGTTGTGCAGCCCCGATTCCAGCCCATTCGCCGGACACGATGTTTTCCTGACTGTAATAATCACCAAGTTGCAGATGCTCTTTGAAGTATTTTTCCGCGTTGTTCAGGTTGCATTGTGTCTTGGTGGACAGCACATCCACTTTTTAGCTCATCCCGCTCGAAAAAGTTGTAATGAATTCGTTACAACCTGACTGCTTGAAATCGGTTTACATGAAAAGATGAATTCGTCGCTGAAGCGTCATTTTTCATGGCACGCCTTACCTCTAACTGTCGTTAGAACTTTTGCGTCCGAACACTATCCGAAGGCTGGCGGCGATGCGTTGGAAGCTCGTCCGATTTCCGTCCGAAAATTATCCGATTCTTGTCCGACGATTTATGAGCGATAGCAGCCCATCCGAGGACAGCCAGATTCGCTTCAAGGAGCTTGCCAACGGCTACCAGCCCAAGTTGCCGCGCAAGCTCGCGTTGCTGCTGCCGTTCAAACCGCAAATCGAAAAACTTTTGGAACGGAAGGCGTCTTACGATGACATCCGCCTACTTTTGGAAGACGTAAAAGTCACCGTTTCCAAAGACACCGTGCATCGCTTTTGCCGTCAAGTGATCGGCCAAAAGGCGGTTCGCCAGCGCAACGCGGGCGCGAAAGAAATCTTGCCGCTGAAAATTTCGCCAGTTCAACAATCACCGTCCGAAAGCATCCAAGTGAGCTTGCGGGAACAACGCAAACTTATCCCCGGCCCGTGGTCACGACGCAAGCCTGGCCCACGCATCGCCGATTCCAAAAACCTTTAACCCAATTTATGCAAAAACAATTCAATGCTGTCATCAACGGCAAAGGCGGTGTCGGCAAAAGTTTTTTCGCTGTCAATTTCGTTCAGTATCTCAAAGACAACGACCTCGCTCACATCGCCGTTGATACCGACAACGAAAATTCAACGCTGAAGCGTTTCCATCCCGAAGCCCGGTTTCTTAACATAGCCGACCCAACGGACATTGATTCGGTTTTCGCAATGTTGGACAAAACGGATTTGGTTGTCATGGACTGCCGCGCGGCCTCGACCGACATTTTTCTCGATTATTTTGACGAGGTGCAAATCTTTAATTTGCTCAAACAGTTTGGCGCGTCGTTGAACCTCATCATGCCGGTGAACCACGAGACCGACAGCTTGGAGCAAATTCGCAACATCACCGACCGGCTCAACCACAATGCCCGATACCTGGTTGTCAAAAATGAGGTGTTGTCGGAACGGTTCGCCAACTACGAACGCAGCGCCACGCGAACACGGCTGATGGGCGAACTAGCAGCCAAGGAAATTACCATGCCGAAACTTTATGATTGGATCGTCGCCGATTTGAACAAGCACGACCTGACCATTTCCGCCGCCATCAAAAATCCTGCCTTTGATTTCTTCAACCGTGGACGCCTTCAAAATTGGCTGCACAAGTTTTATGACGAACTGGAAACCGTGCGCGGAATGCTATTGCCGCCACCGCCAAAGATTCAGAAGCCGAAAAAAGAAACAAAATCCGGCGACTCCTTTTTGTGAGCGAAGAAAAGAACAGCTTTGACGAGGCGGTTTCCGAATGGCGGCGCAAGAACGGAATTCGGGACGACGACTCCGTTTTGCAGATGCTGGAACTGCTGAAGATTTTTTTCCAGAACGTCAAAATTGAAATACCGCCAGATACGGATTCCATCCAGTTGATTACCGTCCGTGTCTCGCTCCAAACGCTGACGCAATTGACCAAAGACTTTTCAAAGGAGGCGCGGGAGCTGAAGCAGGAAATTCGCAGCGTCCCCCAAATCACCAAACAACTTTCCGCCGGTCGCGCCATGGCTTTTCTTTGCGTGGCAATCGCTTCGCTCTTGGCCGGAATTTTGATTGGAAAATTTCTGCTCTGATTATGCGTTTGGCAAATTACATCACGGCTGGTCTATCATTCCTACTGGCAGTCGGCGCACTTTTTTATCCAGCAAGGCCGGCTTCATTCCTTGTGGCGGGCATCTTCGCCGCCATCGCCGCTTATGCTGTTACTGCGAAAGACAAAATCACCAAAAGCAAATTTATCGTCCGGCTGAAAGGCTTTGCGTGGACACGCGAAGATTTTTGCCGTGGCTGGCTCATCACTGGCGACACCGGCTCTGGCAAAACCCGCTCTGGCATCAATCAACTGCTCTTTCAGGTTTTTCAAAACGATCCGAACTGGGGCGGACTTTGCATTGACGACAAAGGCGTGTATTGGGAAACGCTTGTTGAAATGGCGGCGGAGTTTCATCGTCAGGACGATTTGATTTTGTTGCAAGTCAGACCGGACAATCCGCCGGATAAATGGAAACCGGCGCACACTTTCAATCTGCTTTCCGACCCGACCATCCCGCCGTCCACCTACGCAAAATTCGTCGTGGATACGGTGACGAGCTTGGGGCAACGCGCCGAGCAATCCTTTTTCAAAAGTCAGGCGCAAACGCACATCGGCTTGGCTCTCGAAGTATTGGCGCGCTTGGACATGGAAGCAACCTTGTTCAACGTCCGTGATTTTCTTCTCGATGACAATACGATGAATGAGGTGTTGGGAGAGATGCAGACGGATTATCCAACTGACCGCGACAAAGCTCTCATCAAACATTTCTCCGAACGCTATCGGGGACAGCCAGCCGAGCAGATGGGCGGCGTGAAAGAAACCATCGCCAATTATCTCCAGTTTTTTTTGACGCCCGATGTCATTGAGGTGTTTGGCGACGCCAAGAACAGTTTCGACTTCAGGGAAATTGATCGCGGCAAAATTATTTGCGTGGCGATGCCGCAGAAATTCCAGATGGAACGCCGCTACATAAACACGTTTCTCAAAATGCTTTTTTACGCCCACGTTTTGCGCCGGTTCGACAAGCCCAAGGAAGAACGTGCCACCGATAATTTGCTCATCCTGTGGGCGGATGAAGCGCAACGCTTCGTCACGGCGAGCGAGGACGGCATGAGCGATTACAACTGCATTGATGTTATGCGCGAAGCGAAGGCGACACTGGTAGCCGCCGCGCAATCCTCAACGTCATTCATCCCGCCGCTTGGAGAGGAAAAGGCACAAGTGCTGACGTTGAATCTTCGCAATCGGATGATTTTCAAAGGTGCGGACGAGGCGGGCGCAGTTGAAAGTGCGGACTTTCTCGGACAACGAAAAGTCCGTCAACGGACGTATGGCTATTCCGGCGGCATGGCCACGCGCAGCTTCACGCAGATTGAGGAACATAAGATCAAACCCTACGAATTGCGCAATTTGAGAAAACACCAGTGCGTTCTCGTTCACTGCGAAAAGGGTTTTCGCAAAACGATTTTGCCACCGCTCGAAGCCGATGGCATGGTTTCAAAATGGTTTCCTTGGTGGAAGCGTTTTTTGTAATCAATTTCGTCAGCAGGAGGGTCGCCGATTTGTCCAAAATGGTTTTTATCTGCCGTCACGGCCTTTCGTTTGCCTGCATCAGGCTGTCATGCTTGAAATCTGAACCAATACTTTCGACCTGAATATAGTCCGAAAGAGGTAATCGGGAGTGTTGCTGGCGCGGAGTTCATCAACGCCCGATCCGTAACTACGGCTTCGGGTTTAGGTTGGTTTTTACTGTAGATACGCCATCACGGCCTCGGTGCGGGAGCGGACGTGGAGTTTCTCAAAAATGTGCGCGAGATGTATCTTCACCGTGAACATGCTGATATCCAGCTTGTCGCCAATTTCCTTGTTGGAAAGCCCCTTGGTGAGCCAGGCGAGAATCTCTCGTTCCCGTTCGCTGAGGAGCAGGTTTTTGTCCGCCGAGGGCAAAGGTTCCTGAAACGCCGCCACCACCTTGCGGGCGATGTCGCTGCTCATGGGCGCGCCGCCCTGCCGAATGTCACGGACGGCGGCGAGAATCTCCTGCGGCGTGGAACGCTTGAGCAGATAGCCGCTGGCCCCGGCCCGCAATGCCTTGAAGATCGTGTCGGCATCCTCATACACCGTCAGCATCATGATTTGAAGGGACGGCAGCAACCGCTTGAGTTGCGCGGTGCATTCCACGCCTGACATCCCCGGCATCTGAACGTCCATGAGCACAACGTCCGGCTTCCACTCCGGAACCAGCCGCAGCGCCTCCGCCCCGCTCCCGCAGCAACCCGTGCAATTGAAACCGGCCGTGCGCGCCAGCCATTTATCCAAGTGACGTCGCAGCGCAGGGCTGTCATCCACCACCGCC
>Ga0214164_1000036_pt1 | contig 98507 bp, 145 predicted proteins | sample TroBogepilimnion_13_FD_153003 | JGI IMG/M metagenome (GOLD analysis project Ga0214164, IMG submission 153003) | Freshwater microbial communities from Trout Bog Lake, WI - Practice 03JUN2009 epilimnion v4 | ecosystem: Environmental > Aquatic > Freshwater > Lake > Epilimnion/Euphotic zone ... | reverse complement strand
ATTTTGAAAGTTAATTTGACTATAATTATTAACATTGGCAGCAAACTGTACAACAACATTGGATCCCAATGAGGTATACTCGGGAACACCTGCATATAGTGCGCCGTCACCTGTTATTGTGTTACCAATAAAAGTACCATTACCTTCTGGAGCTATAAATCCAGATGCTTGTATTACACCTTGAGCAGTAACATTATTAGCAAAGTAAGCGTTATAACCATTTACATTACCAATACCTGATTGTATAATATTCATGGCCACTACGCTGCCAGTTGTCGAAACTCCGCTGTCGATAGTTGTGTTGGCTGTTACAAATGAGTTAGCTGAGATAACATTGGCACCCGTAATATTACCCCCTGATCCGCCAGTTATAAAGTTAGATGCTGTTACATTACCACTAGCACTGAAATTAATAGCATTAATTGTGTCAAAACCGTTAATACTGAGAGCAGGACTTGCTGTTACAGCGTTAAGATTACCAGGAACAGTTAAATTACCGGTCGTATCAAATATCCATTGTGGATTACTACTTTGAGAATTAGAATTGATTGTAACATTAGCATTTGCCCATAATGCCGCGTCACCCGAATTATTTAAAGTTAATGCCGTAGACTGGTCAACAGAATTTCCGTATATCGTTACGCCAGTAACTGGATTTAGTTGTATTGCGGCATTGTTAGTAAAATTAATATTGCCCGGAGCAGTTAGGTTACCATCAGTATCAAAGACCCAGTTTTGTTGGGTACTATTGGCCAAGGAATCGCTGTTGACCTGAATGGTAATAGCGGAGTTGTCCACATTCACATAGTTCTGGTCATTGGGTGAACCCATCTGAACTCCTGTGTTGTTGGCATCCTTGAATCTGCTGTAAGGAGCATTGTAGTCCAACTGTCCATTGGGCAAGGTTAGAGTACCATCTGCTCCAAAACTCCAGCCTGCTGTGTTACCGTTACTGATAACTACATTGCTTGAGCTGGCCAACAGGCCATTAATTGTACCATTGGCATTGAGAGCACCAACGCCAGCTGTGTATTCTGTTGTAGTTAAGTTACCGTTGCCTGTTGTAGCACCCAATAAAATTGTATTACCAGGGCCAACAGCAATAGCATATTCGCTGGTAACACCAGGATCCATTCCTACTATACCAGCAAAGCCCTCACCTTCTACTCCTGCATACATTAGACCAGCGCCATGGTTGTCTACAATACCGCGAATCTCTGTTGTACCAGCACCCATGTAGATTTGACTGCTATAAATTGCTGTGCCATTTGAATAAACTTCTGTGCCAAACTCTGCGGCATTGGTATTGCCTATGCCACCTGAATTAAGTTTAGCAATCGTTGGCATGAGCATGTCATCGCCACTGAATACAAAGTTACCAGTGCTGGCATTGCCACCTGAGATGCCAGTTAAGTAAGCGCCATTGCCATAAAAATAATCGGCAGTAACATTACCAGTAACGGATACCGATACCGATGTGGGTCCACCAGTCTGTGTTATAATTACATTGCTGCCGAATATAACTACGTTGCCATTAGTTGAAGTAGAGTATGAGAAACCACCAGCCAAATATAAATTACCGCCAAACGTGTTTCCGGCGCCACCGATTAACGATACATAATTTCCTACTGCTCCGGGTGCTAGTTGAGGAGTCGTACTAATACTAGTATCGCTAAATGTAATATTGCCAGTTGATCCGCCGCCAGCTGGACCATAAGTCAACTCAAATGTTGAAGTGTTGTAGTACAATGCGTTTGTTGTATTACCATTATCGTTGCGTACTGGTGCTACATAGAAACTGTCGGTTTGATTAGCAACACCATCTACTTCAACACCAGTGGCATTTAGAATAATTGTGTTGTTGGCTTGACTATCTAGCCCAGCAAAACTACCAATGGCTATGGCATCAGTACCTTGATAATTTGACCCAGCCTCCAAGCCAATGGCGATGGCATTAGTACCTTGATTATAACGTCCAGTGTATTCACCAATTGCTACTGCATTAACACCTTGATTATTTTGACCAGCCGCAAAACCTAGAGCAATAGCCTGTGTTTCTTGGCCATTAGTCCCTGCAGCGCACCCAATGGCAATAGCATATTCTCCCTGGGCATTGCCAGCAGTTTGTCCAATTGCTATTGATATTGGGCCATTATTATTATTAATATTGCCAATGTTGGCCCAGTCAGTGTTGCCGCCACCTGATCCGCCATAAGGTTGACCGTTGGCATAGTTAATGCTTGGGGAAGAATAAGGGTAGTCAGGTAATGTTAAATTACCTAGGTTATCAAAGACCCAATTATTGAGAATCCTAGCGCCGCTGAAGCGGTTTAATGAAGTAGTAGTAATAACTACAGGACCACCAGCTCCGCCAACGTTACCAACGGCAGTGCCCACGCCGTATTGAAAAATGGATGCATTACCACCTTGTAAATGCAATGCTCCGCCTTCTGCCAGCACTTGCGAATTGGTATAAGCATAATCACCGGCTTGTAAGTATAGGTTAGGACCATTTTGCCCGGCTATAACGGAATTTAACGGCTGAATTTGTATGGGTTCAGTAATAATTGTGCTAATGTTGGCATTGGTAAATGTAATATCACCAGTATTACCCCCACCACCGTTGCCTGTGACCACATTAGCACCATCCACTTGTAAAGTACCATTGTCAATAGTAAGTGGAACAGATCCAATGTAAATTGTATTGCCTGATACCCACAAGTCTTGCCATTGATTAGTGGCATTACCCAAACTATAAGAGACGTTATCTGATGGAATAACGTCAGTAGTTACATTGAGCAAATTGCCGTTAGCACCTTGCCATATACCGTTGGGGTAATTACCATTGACGTAAGTATAAACTACCCCGTTTTCAGCAGTAAATGTATCACCCTCGTTGGGGTTTGGTGGAAAAAATAATGTTGACATGTGTGTATCCTAGTTTTATATTTATTTAAAATGTACTTCCTTATACTGCCGAGTTATCACTGATATAACTCCAGCGATTGCTTGTTGTGTCCCAGAAAGCTATTCTGCCTCCTGATGTAGGACTGTCTGAAACTGATGCTATTTGTCCCACAGTTCCTGTAATTAAAATTAAATTTGCCGCTGTGTAAACTGGTAATTGAGCAAATACTGTGGCTGTGACACCAGCCGATGTTATATTGCCAACCGTAGAAATACTTCCTGGAGCTGTAAAGTTACCAGTATTATCGAAAGTCCAAGTCTCACCCGGGCCTCCTGATCTTTGATTGTTTGTAATAATTTCTACGTTAGTATTATTAATATAGACTGCACTAGTACCAAATCCTTTGCCGTCACTGCCATAATTATAAATGCGAACGGCACTATTGTCAGTTGGACCAACGATGTTTAAACCATAGCGCCAGTTAGAACTTGGTTCTTCAAAAATAGCACTGGTTAACGGTAAAGTCAACGCTCCTGATGAATCATATACCCAATTTGGTGTACCCGCCACACGAATTGTATAGTTGGTAGCACCTGCTGTAAACGAGCCAGTCCCGCTACTATTGCGTAAGTCTACATCTGGTGTGTTGTTATTGATAACATAGTTTGTAGCTGATCCATTATTGGCAGCGAGCAAACTGCCATCATTTTCTATGGTAAGTGACTGCAAGCCGTTTATAATACTGTTGCTGCCAGGTGGACCATATGTCAACTCAAATGTATCTGTATTATAGTAAAGTGCGTTGACAGTATTGCCTGTGTCATTGCGTACTGGTGCCACTGTGAATGTATTGTCTGTTTGTTGATCTACAATATTACCAGTGGCATTTAAGATAATTGAGTTATTGCCTTGCTTGTAATCGCCAGCATGTGCGCCAATAGCTATAGCGTTGGCACCTTGGAAATTATAACCAGCTTGTTGTCCAATTGATATGGCCAATGAGTTCTGTCCAGTATGCCCAGAATTATCGCCAATGGCTATGGCACTATTGCCTTGAATAAATGCTCCAGCGGCTACACCAATAGCCACAGCATAGTCATGTTGTCCTTCTTGACCTGCCCATTTACCAAGTCCTACAGCACTATTGCCCTGTGTATCTTGCCCAGCAAATTGACCAATTGCAATCGCCGCTTCGTGTTGAGTATTATTGCCAGCGTAATATCCAACAGCAATACTATTAGCACCTTGCACATTTGAACCAGCATTGGCACCAACAGCTATGTTACTTGGACCATATTGATTGTTGATATTCCCAATGTTGGCCCAGTCAGTATTGCCGCCACTTGATCCGCCATAAGGTTGACCATTGGCATAATTAATGCTAGGATTGACAGTCTCGACTGCCACAACAGTTAACTCACCGTTGCCAGTACTGCTGGGCTGATTAATAGTTAACTGATCACCCGGCGCATAGCCTTGGCCACGCTGATTAAGGGTGACACTAGTAATTGAACCAGCGTTGCCACTATCGGCTATGATGTCAACAGTTAGGCCTGTGCCTGTACCTGTGTCAGCAATGGTTGGCACGTTGGCCGCTGTGGAGTAGCCTACTGTGAGGCCAGCGTTAAGTGTGACAGCAGTAGCCAAGCCAGTTATAGCGCCCGGTAATGTCAAGTTGCCTGTAGCATCAAAAGTCCATTCAAAATTGTTTGAGCCATCGAATGTTTCTAATACCACAGGATAGTTGGTATTGGCTTGAACGTTAAATTGCATACCATTATCATCAATGCCACTACCATTAGGAAAGGTCAATACTCCTTTGTTGCCCCAGGTTAATGTATCGCCCGATACATCTGTTATACTGAGTCCTTGATTGACTCCATTTCCCGACGGTGATAATACAGTTCCATTAGATAAGACCAAATTGCCGGTATTATCAAATGTCCAAAAGCCATTGTCCGTCTCAACATACGCATTGCCATCTGCAAGATAAACATAAGATGATCCGTTGCTGTAGCTGTCATTTTCTAACTGTGTATAGCTATTTGGGCCGGTAACAATATTGATACCACCTGTGCCATTGCCGTATATACTAATATCTGTGTTGGCTAGATTAGTTGAAATGGTCGTGCTGTTAAATGTAATATTACCGGTATTCCCACTGCCCCCGCCTGGACCTGAAATTCCTGCTGGACTAGCATCTACCCACTGACTTGTAGTGCCATCATTGTAATAAACATATAAGCGCCCAGCCACTGAATTCCACCAAAGTGTGCTTGGAGTTGGGTTTAAGGGAGCAGTATCACTTTGTATAATGCTTCCACCGCCACCGCCTGATCCACTAATACCAGCTGGAGCAGCATCTACCCACTGACTTGAGGTACCGTCATTGTAGTAAACATATAAACGACCTGATACTTCATCCCACCATAAGGTACTTGCTGTAGGGTTTAAGGGAGGAGTTGCGCTTTGAATAATGCTTCCGGCTCCGCCTGAGAATGGTGTGCCATTGGCATAATAATAGTTGTTGGTTAATATTCCGCCAACTGTAATGTTACCAATCAACGATAAGTTAGCAGTTGGAGCTAACTCATAAGCCATGCCAGCTACAACAGCCGAATTGGCGTAATCAGATTGTACAGAATAACCAGATGAATTGGCACGCTGTGACATTACAGCATTATTGGCAAAGGCAGCTAAATTGGCATTTAGAGCAAATAGTGCTGTATCAGCATTAATAGATTGTGTGGCTAAAGCTGCTAAGTTAGCAGTAGCGGCAGTGCCAGCAAATGTGGCATAATAAACATTACCAGTAATGGCACTGGCTCTAACATTGCTAATATTACCACCATCACCTGCTAGTATGCCTACTACAGTATTACCATATACAATGTTGGCATAAACATTACCAGTTGTGGAAATATCACCAACTGCTGAAATTGAATCTACAGAACCAAATGTAGTTAAATTAGAATAAACGACCGTGGGATTTATTGTAGTGCCTGAGATATTGGCTGCGTCAACATTGGCAGTTACATTAGTCAATTGGCTTCCGTCACCAATAAATGCTGGAGCTGTAACAGGAAGATTTGTCGTCCACGAATTTGATTCATATGAATAGGTGAAATTGGCATTGGCTCCATCTACCAGTATACCTGCTCCGTCAGCTTGGGCGCCATTAGAAGCGCCACTAGCCAGTGTAATTGTAGTATTTGATACAGTTAAATTAGAATAGTTAACAGTTACGATATTGCCTGTAACATTTAAATTGCCGTTTACATATAAATTACCAGTAAAAGTACTGGTATTGGCATTTAAATATTGTGTGTAAACTGTGTTAAAACGATTAGTTGATGTGCCAATTGAACGAACATTTGATAAATCTGGAGCTAGAGTGGAACGGACAACGACGGCCCCGACACCATTTGGTGCCAGTATCAAATTACCATTGGTATTGGTAGTTATAATGCTGTTATTAACGATTTCAATATTGCTACCAACAGGGCCAGCGTTGAAAACTTGGTCAAAATTGAGATTTACTTGTGTAAATGCGGTTCGTAAGGGTTCACCGGTTCCATCATTTGCTACATTACCTGTGTTTATAATATATTGCATATAGGTTTTTACCAATCCTTAGTATTTGTTATTATTTAGTTAAACTACCGTATAGCAAGTTTTGGATAAAATTATTAATACAATCAGCCAAAATAGTTGTTTTTCTCGGTTAGTTAGCGTATACTGCATATATGTTGTTAACTCAACTACCGTTTATATTAACTATGAAAGGATAAACGAAATGAAATTGATTAATCCAGAAAGCAAGACTTTTCGCGTATTTCGCGCACTCCAGTCCGGTCAAGCCTTAACCGCTAGCAAAGCAACTAAACTAGGTGTTAAGAATTTATCTGCTGAAGTTTCACGCATCAAGCAACATGGTTTTGCCGTTTATACCAACAGCCGCAAAGCAAATAACGGTGTCCAAGTTACTGAATACGTAATGGGCAAGCCAAGCCGTAAAATTGTAGCCCTTGGTTACAAAGCATTGGCCGCAGGAATGACTGTTTAAAAACCTCGCTGTCCAAATCAAATTGGACACATTTCTTCAGAAAGGCTGTCAACGACAGTCTTTTTGTTTGACTTTAAATTCAATTGGTCATATAATATGGATATGCTCAAAAAACTATTTCAGCGTTTAGGACGCCATAGAATTATATTAGATAGAGAAAGCAACGATCCTTATTTGGAACGATATTATTTGTTCCTAAAAGATCGTAAACGTTTTCCATTTAACATATTTCTACACAAATTCCTCAAAGGTGATCGAGACCATTTACACGACCACCCTTGGTCTTACTGCACTTTAATACTTAAAGGTGGATACTGGGAGTGGATACCTGGAAATAATTGTGAAATCCGCAAATGGCGTGGTCCGGGACATTTTCGTATGTGTAGAGCCAATTCCTATCATCGCATAGAATTAGAACCTGGCGTAACTGCTTGGACATTGTTCATGCCCGGGCAACAACAACGTGACTGGGGATTTTTGGTTGATGATGTATGGATTCAAAACGAAGAATATTTTAAACAACGCAAGGAGAATGTAAGTGCCTAACTATTGTGATAACATTGCCACTATTTCTGGACCAGCAGAAGTAATTGGCCAAATTAAAACTATACTGGAAGATCCCAAGGGTGAGTTGCTAAACTACATGGTTCCAGAACCCAAAGACAATGAAAGCTGGTATGAATGGCGTGTGGAAAATTGGGGCACTAAATGGGATATTTCGGATGTTTATTTGAACGATGAAGACACAGAAAATAATTCTATAGAATTTGGATTTAGTTCTGCTTGGTCTCCACCAACACAAGCATTTGAAACTTGGGCACGAGGTCAAGAAGGAGTAACTTTTACCTTAAAATACTTTGAACCTGGTGTGGGATTTTTAGGTGAAGCTACATATGATGGTGAATATTTTGATGATAATTATATAGATAGCCAGTCAGATGCTACAGCATATAAAGATTTTGCTCGAGACGAATGGGGCTGGGAAGATGAGGAAGAACCAGAACCATTTACTGAATGGTATAAACAGGGTGTTGAAGAAAAAGGATTGACAGATGATTGAAATTTTAACTGGAATAGTGTTGGGCATAGTTATTGCCATAGTTGTTATCTACTTGTACATTCGTAGTTTGATTAGGCAAGTTATGATGGACATTGACGGATTAATCGAAGTAGCAAAAAATCAAATAATGCCCGTAACAGTTGAGCGTGAAAACGGTATAATTTATTGTTATAATAAAAATGACAATCAATTTATTTGCCAAGGCGCCAATTTGTCCGAAATCAAAGCGGCATTTAAAGCTCGATTTCCCGATTGTACTGCTTATTTGGATGGTGGTAATCTCGAATTAGTGGAAGAATTGCGTAGTGAATTGAGAAAAGATTTAGTTTGACAAGCAAATCAACAAGTAGTATAATAATAATATGAAAATAGCCATTGCTTCCGACATACACCTTGAATTTGGTTCAATTATGTTACACAACGACAAACAAGCCGATGTGTTAATTCTTGCGGGTGATATTTGTACAGTTAAAACTTTTAAAAAGAAACCCAAAGAACGGGTGGGACTTATTGATTTTTTTAGTAACTGTTCCGCTATGTTTAAAGATGTTATATACATTTGTGGTAATCACGAACACTATGATTATGACATTGCTGAAACTTATAAAACACTTAAAAAAGAATTAGCACAATTTCCTAATATTCACATTTTAGAAAAAGAAACTGTAGATATTGGCAACATTACTTTTGTTTGTGGCACACTTTGGACTGATATGAATAAAAATGATTCATTGACTTTATGGCATTGTGGTCGAGCAATGAATGATTTTCAGTTGATTAAAAATAGCTGTCGTATGACACATCATACCAATACAGTTTATGTTAAGAATCCTGATGGTTCGGGCATGAATTTAAAAGATGCCGAAGGTAACTTAGTTGTAGAACGAGTTGACCATTATGAAAAAGCATCTCGTTGGTCGCCAGAAGATTCAGTCGAAGACCACAAAAAAATGATTGACTACATTGATATTGTTACCAAAGATAAAACAAAACAATATGTGGTAGTTGGTCATCATGCGCCATCGACTTTAAGTATAGCCGAATGTTATAAAGGTGATAAGTTAATGAACGGAGCTTTCCATTCTGACCTCAGCGAATTCATCATTGATCGCCCGCAAATTAAACTTTGGGTACACGGACACATGCACAATAATAGCAATTATTGGATTGGCGAAACTCATGTAGTTTGTAATCCCAGAGGATATGTTGGTTACGAAAGTTCTGCCACTTGGTTTGAATTACAATATTTGGAAATATAATGAGTAAATCTAAACACAAACCTTATCAATGGATTGACGGAGAAACTGCAGATCGTATTACTAGTCTTAACCTAAAGGACTATCGAGCATATCTCAAAAAAGATCTTAAGGATTGGAAAAAGAATCCAAAAACTGAATCTAACCCCAATGGCTATTGGTTACATCCAGAAGATGTTGCTAGCCATATTCGTACTATTGATGCATTAGATTTAATTATTAGCCACTTTATAGAAACATCAGACGAAATCAAATAAAAGGAATTAAAAATGAGTGATTATTCACCAGACCGTTGGGTAGTTATAAAAATTACTACACCAACTGAACGTCTTTATAAAGTGTTTGCGTCATGGTCAGGTGGCTATGGCGGTTCAGACTCTTGGAAGATAAATTCAGGTATTACACAAGCTAGGCTTGTTAAGGATCGTTGGGAGTTTGATGGGTACAGCGGCTCTGTTTACAGTTGTCACACTCAGGCCTATGGAACCAACGGTTATGGTGGCAATGTTTTACAAAATTTTATTGACTGTGCTCCAAGCGAAGGAGCTACAATTGAAATCATGCCAGGCGAGACCAATTGGGCCAGTTTAGACTATGATGCGCTACAGCAATTTATTGCTAACGGAGTTAAAAATGATTAACTGGTTGCGTTATTCCGGGGTCAGTGTTATAATAACATTAAATCCTTTATGGTGGCGATTAGCACCCTGGGCGCAAAAAGACTATAATGAATGGGCTGGTCCCAATGAATGGACAGGTTCATGCGGCTGGTTGTTTTTAACAATTCGTGTTTGGATTGACGACGGGAGTTGGTAGTATGGGCATGTTTGATTGGCTAAAATATCAAGGTGAGGAATATCAAACAAAGGATACTCCAGCCCAATCATTAGATAATTATAAAATTGAACAGGATCAAACATCCGGTCATTGGCATTTATGGCATGAAGATTATGATGCTGAGTGGAAAGAAGATGCTGACAGATTTGGTGGCGGATACATAAAACATTTTAATCAACGTTGGGTATGTTGCGAGGAGTTTGACGGTGAAATTCGTTTTTATCGAGAAGACAAAAACAATGGCGGGTACTACAACAACAGATGGATTGTATACAAAACATTGTTTATGAATGGACAGATGTTGAAGATTAAAGAAGTTTTTGATGAACCACTTACAAAGTGGTACAAACAAGGTCTAGAAGATAAGGGAATAAAATGAGAGAATATTGGAGCTGTAGTAAATTGGCGGATAAGATTCGTGGTACTATGAAACCTGGTAGTTTAGAGTTGGGTAAATGGGAAGAGTGGGAGGAGCTAGCAAAAACTAACCACCCCGTTCGTTATTGGATAGTTGAGGAAGGCATGGACGCAGTACAAAAGTTTATTAATTGGCCCGCTGATCAAATTAATAATGTTCGATATAGGCTTAATAATCGATTTGTTGCCGGAACCCACCAATTGACTTCGAGGCTTAAACGAGGTGAGTATCACGAATTGGATGAGCGCATACTACATTGTATCTTTGATGAGTTGGTTAATTTTGTTGAAATTGAAAAAGCATGGATGCAAGTTTGTTGGGGAGATGAAGCTACCCGGAAAAAATATCAACTACCATTTTGGCGTAAGCAATGGTGGACTCGTTGGTTTATGACTTGGCGCAACCCGCAAGCTGGAATTGATCATTTACTTTGGGAAATGAGTTTGACTAATAATGAATATGTAAATGAAACTGATCCAGAATTTGGTAAGCCAACTTATCAATCACTTAGAGCACAAGAAATATTGGACTTGTATCAATGGTGGACTGTAACTCGTCCAGCTCGTCCTGATCCATATGAGGCCAGCGGGTGGACAGCGTACTGCGAAGCCAGTCGCGAAGCCAATGGCGGCAAGTTGGGATGGAGCGGCAGTAAGGATAATGCTACACTTAAGAAAATGTCTAAAGAAGCGCACAAAAAATTAAACAAAATAGAAGTGGCGTATGATAAAGAAGATGAAGAAATGTTGATTAAATTGATTAAGATTCGTAAAAATCTTTGGACTTAAATGGGATTAGTACTACCACCTAATGACCCCGCCAACCCCAAGCGTAATAAATCTAACGTAGCTAATGGACGCGACAGCAAAGATATGGAAGTGGGAGATAATTTAGTTGCATTTATTAATCGTAATGTTAGTCCTTATCCTGTAGATGTAGGTGGTCCTAGTTTTGATCTTATTCCCATCGAAAAACAAAAGGATCAGATGGTCAACGTGGCACGTATGCATGCCCGACAGGAATATAGTCGCATTATGGAGTTAGTAGCAGTATTACAGCGTCAAGCGGATGAAGTGCGCAAACGAGTAGATATTACAGACTTAGTTCATGCCGCAAAGTATGCGTTTCAGATTTATCATGGACAATGTTATTGGTTAGTAAGGGACCATAAACGAGGTGGAACTATTTTAGTACAAACAGGGCCGGATGAATGGACAACTACTCCCCCGGAATATTATGAGTATATTTGCCGTGTCAAGTGGTTAGGTGATTATACATGGATCGAAGTGGATAACGAGGGTAATGATGTCTGGACAAACCGTTTTTGAGCAAATAGCAACACATATGGCGGAACGTAACGATACTACATTAAAAGTATGGTCAGGTAAGATTGACATAGAAGAATACCTACAATGGAAGAAAGACTTTATTTGGGAAGCGTTACATGGACAACGCTATGGGCAAAGTTTTTGTAATCGTTTTGGCATACACGACAATCATTTGTTTTATAATACAGGTGGTATAGAATGGGCAGACGAATATATTAAAAAGACTTATTTTGCTTGATCCAAAATTTACTCACTCTGTTAGAATTACCATGGTACATAACGATGATATTTTGGCGTGGGATGAAATATGCTACAAGACTATAGAATTATTTGGACTGCCAGGCGACAGATATATAACTGATATCAGCTACAAATGGATGGATTGGATATTTCGAGATGCTAAAGATGCGCTGATATTCAAATTAAAGTTTAGTGAGGTCACCGTATGATTCTAGAACAAGGCGATTTTATACAACCAAAACAAGGATTTAATCATGCCAAAATGATTACCAAATCGTTTGGCGTAATTGAAGAAATATTAGATTGGTGTAAACGTGAATTATCAAATGAATGGCGCTGGCAACTTAAAGAAGTTAGTACACATACTCGTAATGGTGAATACATATTTTATTTTGATTCCGAACGAGACTACTTGACTTTTTTAATGAAATGGGCATAGTTTGACTTTTAATCATTTTTCAATTATAATATAAACTGCTATAGTCAATTAAGGAGTAAAAAATGAAATCATATAGATTCTTGGGAGAAGAAGCCGAAGTATTAGGCAATAGACTTGACCATGCTCGTAAGATATTATTCGAAACAACAACACCATGGGCTAAAAATTACTGGGGCCAAACAGTGGAACGTTTACTATTTCAATGGCGCCAACTACCTATTCTTCATGATGGAGATGCTCAAATAACTATCATACCCAAATGGACAATCAGTTATGAATTTTATGAAAGTCAACAAGAAGGCAACTTGTACGGAGTAAGTGATCGTTTATACGATAAAGTGTTTAATAGCAAAAATGCCGACTTAACTGCCAGTTGGGAAGCTCATAGAGCACAAAGATTGGCAAGGGCTCAGTAATGAACGAACGTATTCGACAATTTGCTGAACAATCTGGATGGTTAGCCAACGAACGTGATGTTGGTGATCAGTATCGTTTCTTCAATCAACTAAAATTTGCCAAATTAGTTGCCAAAGAATGTGCTGCTATAGCCGAAGAAGGAAGAGCAGTGGCTGTTGATATTGCTATTAAAAAATATTTTGGAATTGAATAATGAATATTACAAGAAAGCGTTTTAAATCACATGATGGAAAACTTTTCCATGTTAGAGAAGTTTCAATGGGTAGCGACAACAAACTTTGGGTGTACTATAATGAAGTTGACAAAGAGCATGAATATTCTTGTTTGCTAGAAGCATTTACTGATAGATTTACGCTAACGGAAGAAGAATGACTGAAGAAAGATTGATGATTGTCGAAGCTGTATTCAATGGGCTTATTGGGCAAGAACATTTGACCCAAGACGAAATCGATGAGTTTATGGAATTGGTATGTGATGCCGCCATTCAAAAAGAATTAGATGCGGCTGTGGAACGCGGTTGCGCAGTCTTTAGTGGATACGAGGACGAATCAATACATTAGTTGTTATTAAAAAAATCAATAACGTTTATTAAAATTATTATTGGAAAAATTAATAAAAACCCTTGATCTTATTATTAAATACTATTACAATATTACTTTACTTTAAGGAGATGTCAATGAGTATTACTATTAAGAATTTGGAGGCGGCATTTGCAGGTGAAAGCCAAGCGTTTACCAAATATATGTATTTTGCTAAGATTGCTAGAGCAGAAGGATATGAGGAAGTAGCTAAACATTTTGAGCATACAGCTTCGCAAGAACTATTGCATTCGCATGGTCACTTGGAATTGATTGTGGGTAAACCCTCTACTAAAGAATGTTTGCAAATGGCCATTGAAGGTGAAACATACGAATTCACTACGATGTATCCAGAATTTTTAGACAAAGCCATGGAAGAAGGCGACTATGCGGCAGCCAAAGAAGCAAAAACACAAATTGCCGAAAGCAGAGAACATGCTAGTGAATTCGTAACTATGCTGAAAAAAGCTGAAAAACGATTTGCTGCATTATCTCGAGTAGAAAAGCGTCATGCTGAGGCTTATTCAAAAGTGCTGGAGACTCTATAATGAAACAAGTTTATCGTTGTATCGTTTGCGGACATACATTAACCGTAGAAGAATATAATTCTATGCCAGAGGACTATACCTGTCCAGATTGTGGAGTAGGTAAATCAGATTATGAATTGGTAGATTTTTAATCCAATTGTAATATTTGAGTTAGTAAATACTCTGCGGGCACAAGATAAGGTGTCGCTGGATCCGTAACCAGTACTAAAGGACCTTTTGGTCCTTTTTTTATTGTAATAATTTTCTGGTTGATTTTTGCTATATACTATGTTACAGTTATATTACAAAAGGAGGATTGGCTATGAAACAAAAAAAATTAATTTCCAAATTGTATCAGGCTTGTCTAGACCACAACGTCGAAAAGGTTCAAGAACTCAAGAAAAAAGAGTTTGAAAAAATCTTTAAACACAAGGCCCAAGGCAAACAATTTGATACTAAGTGGCATGTAGTTACGGTGTAACAGGAGTGTAATAACGTTTTCTCTGGCAACGCAGTAAATAGTATTATGCCAGAGAAAACTTACCGTTCAATCTTCATCTCAGACATACATCTCGGGACCCGTGACTGTAAGGCAGAAGCTCTCAATAACTTTCTCAAGCACAACACCTGCGAAACACTTTATCTTGTAGGCGATGTGATAGATGCCTGGAAAATACAGCAAAACAAATGGCGTTGGAAACAGAGCCATACCAATGTTGTACGCAGAATCTTGGGCCATGCCAAGCGCGGCACTAGAGTGATTTATGTGGCTGGAAATCACGATGAATTCCTCCGCCCGCTTATTCCTTATGGTATGGGTTTTGGCGCAGTAGAAATTGTTAATCAAACGGAACACATTGGATTAGATGGTAAACACTATCTAGTTACACACGGCGATCTCTTTGATGGCATTACACGCTTGGCTCCCTGGCTGAGTTTCCTAGGAGATAAATTATATGACTTCGTTCTCGATCTTAACAGCAGGTTTAATTGGATACGCCACAGGATGGGTTTTGGTTATTGGAGTTTGTCTAAGTTTCTCAAGCATAAGGTCAAGAAAGCCGCTGACTTTATGTTTCAGTTTGAGCTTAATCTTGCTGGTTATTGCCGCAAGCGCGGTTATGATGGCGTTATCGTAGGTCATATTCACTCGGCCGAAATAAAAGAAATAGATGGCATTATCTACATGAATGACGGTGACTGGGTGGAGTCAATGACCGCACTAGTGGAACATCACGATGGTCAGTGGGAAATTGTGTCTTGGACTAAAACAAGTGACAAATAACGACAAATTATATGTAGTAACTAGCATATTCAATCCTCAAGAATATCAATCAAGATATCGGTTATACAATAATTTTGCTGATTATATTAAACAATTTGAAAATGTTGAATTGTGGACTGTAGAACTTATATTTGAAGGGCAAAATTTTGTAGTTACACAATCAGATTGTCCGCAACATATACAGCTCAAGACTGATGAAATTTTATGGTATAAAGAAAATTTACTTAATATCGGCATCCAACATCTTCCTGTTGAGGCCAAATATATTGCTTGGATAGATGCTGACATTGTATTTGAAAATCCTAATTGGTCAGTTAACACTATAGCCGCATTAGACCAGTATCCTTTTGTGCAAATGTTTGAAGAAGCTCTTGACCTTGGCCCTGACGGCGAAGTTGTTGGGCGAGATAAAAGTTTTATATACAAATGGTTAAACGGCAATGAAAATCCTAAAAAACGGGGCCGTTCGGGACTAGCTTGGGCCGCTACTCGTGATGCTTTAGATTGTGTTGGCGGGTTAATTGATTGGGGTATCGTAGGATCAGGTGACTGGTTTATGGCATTTAGTTTAACAGAGCAAGTAACGGATTCTAGTTTAAATAGAAAGAGCGGCGGATTCAGCGGCCAAGCTATACAAGCGTGGGCGGACTTATGTAAAAAATGCGTGGCAGGTAATGTAGGATATGTTACTGGATCAATAAAACATAACTGGCACGGTAAAAAATCAAACCGTGGTTATAATTGGCGTTGGAAAATATTAAGCGAAAATAAATTTAATCCCATTGAAGATTTAGGATATAAAGAAAATGGATTGATTAAACTTAAATCGCACAAACCTCAATTATTAGAAGATATACAACAATACTTTCAATCTAGAGATGAAGACGATACAGAAAAATAAACTTAAAACAATTTTAATAGTTACAGACAATGTTACAAATCAAATTAACGGAGTGGTCACAACTTTCAAAGCCTTGGAAGATTGCGCTAATGATGCTGGGTATAACATTGTTTATTGTGATCCCGGGCAGTTCCCTCATATTGATTGTCCTGGTTACCCTGAAGTTAAACTTTCCTGGCCACACGGCATTTCTAAAAAGATTAAGGCGTTACAGCCGGATTATATTCACATTGCCACCGAAGGGCCAGTAGGATTCTTTGCTCGTTGGTGGTGTGAGCGTAATAGCATTCCATATAATACAAGTTATCATACAGATTTTCCTAAGTTTTTAAAAACAATGTATGGCATACCTAAATCTTGGACTTATTGGTATTTGCGTTGGTTTCATAAAAACAGTCATCGAGTATTAACTACAACCAAAAGTATTAAAAAAGATTTAGAACTACACGGATTTAAAAATTTAGTAGTATGGACTCGTGGGGTGGACAGAACTATATTTAATAGCACACATCGTGGAGAAACTGTAGCAGGCCGACCTATACTATTAAATGTTAGTCGTGTTAGTAAAGAAAAAGGCTTAGATGATTTTTGTCGTTTAGATTATCCTGGCGCAACTAAAATCATAGTAGGTGACGGTCCGTATCGACGAGAGTTAGAACAACGTTATCCCAAGGTTCATTTTGCTGGAGCCAAACGAGGAATACAATTGGCACATTATTATGCCCAAGCTGATGTATTTGTATTTCCAAGTCGTTCCGATACGTTTGGTGTAGTTAACATAGAAGCCATGGCTTGTGGAACTCCTGTCGCTGCTTATCCCGTTCCTGGTCCCATTGACATTATCGAAGAAGGAATAACGGGTAGTTTAGATAATAATCTAGCATTGGCTATTGCTCGTTGTTTGCTACTCAATCGTTCTCAAGTAGAAGATGCCAGTTTGAAATGGACATGGGATAAATGCTGGCATATATTCCAAAAAAACCTTGTGTCTATTGTATAAAAATAAAATTACTTTTGGTTGATTCTTTATTACCAAACTGTTATAATCACAGTATGAAAAATAAAGAATTAGCACATTACGTCAAGTGGGTAGCAACCACAATTACCCTTTCGGGCGCAGTATTAGCTTCATTAAACATTTATCCCTATAGTGCCGTCACGCTAAACATTGGAGCGGGGTTATTCTTAATCTGGGCTATTTTGGTTAAAGATCGTGCTATGATCACAGTAAATCTTGGGTTATTACTAATATATTCAACGGGATTAGCTATTAAATCGTTGTAAAAATACAACATCTATTTTGGTTGACAAGTTATTCATTTGGAACTATACTGCATGTATAGTAATTAATTAGGAGCAAATATGTTTGAAACTTGTGTAGATCAGTTAGTTAAAGTAACACTAACCAATGAACCCATTAAAACTGAATGGTTTAATGGTACACTATTTGTTAGCACTATTAACGAAGCTCAAGCTCGTAGTGTGTTTCATAGATTGAGCCAAACTTTAGGATTGGGCAAGGTTCAAATAAGTCCAATTGGTGATACAGGCGAATATGCCTACGATTTTGTTTAATTAAGGAGCGATAACATGGCTTATATTAATAAAAATGATGTGGCACAAATCCGTAATGAACTTAAAGCGGCATTCCCTAAATTTAAATTTGGGGTACGCAAAGACAACGGATTGGCAGTAGACGTGACCATCAAATCCGGTCCTACCAACTTTGACGCAATTTTTACTCATGGTAAAGGGTATGCTCAGATTAATCAATATTGGTTAGGAAACTATGGTGACCATAGTGAGTTTTTAACCAAAGTATTAGATATTATCAAAACGGCTCCAAGTCGTGGCGAAGGATTCCACAAAGGTTCTGGCTGGTTTGATGAATCAGACGCAATGACTGACTACTTCCATACAGCATACTATATTCATTTGAATATTGGTAGCTGGAGCAAACCATACGAGGTGAAGTAATGATTAATCCAATTCCACGCAGTGGGTTGTTTGTCACTCCAGATAGCTTTGAAGAGCTAATGAAAATGACTGAAGGATGTAGTGGCAGTGATCAAGAACGTAGATTAGTTTTTCTAGGAGCTATGATGGCACTTAATCTAGCACATAAATTGGTTGAAGAATCTAAAGAGGTAGCATAATGACACAAATTAAAACTCGCACAGACGCAGAATTAGATGCGTTTGAATACTTAAGATTTGAAATGGAGTATGAAGACTGGTGTAAAAAATATACTCCAAATTACATCATTGAAAATGAGGATGATGTTTTGGATAACCAAAATAACTAAAGTGGTTGATTTCAAAAGCAAATTCAGCTATAATAGTAGTGTAGTAAGTAGTATAGGCATCAAAATTAACTTAAATAGGCAACTAGAAAGGCATCAAATGAAACAAGAACTTTTATTTACAGTAGCAGGTACTTCAAACCGTCAAGGCGAAGTTAAAGTACGTTTTGCCAATGACTTGGTAAGTCGTATTAAAGCATTACATCGTGCTGGTCACGCCGACATTAACTTGGTTGAACTTCCAAAGCCAATGTCTAAACTTGAAGCGTTGCAATATCTTCAAGCACAAGGTATTACACAAGGTGACGCAGGTTATGCTGTGGCCGCTAAAGTGGCTGAGAAGACTAAAGTCGCCAAAAAAGGCGAAGTTAAAGTTAAAGCAACTGGTGTAAAAGCCACTGCTAAAACTGGTCAAGCTCAAGCGGTATAATCATTTAGGGACTTTGGTCCCTAATTATATTTAAACACATTGACCCGAACCAAGTTATTGGTAGCAAAGCGAAAGCTGGTTAATGTGTTTAATTATAAATTTTTAGAAAGAATAACATGAGTAAGCCAGTATTTTCAGATTTATTTAAATTTAGCGGTCGTCGTAATCGTCAATCTTATATTTTATTAAAATTGTTTTATTTTTTAATATTTTGGATTGCGGTGGCATTATCGACCACAATGATTATGACAGTGCCTGTACTTGGATTCATTCTTTGGATGGCCATAGGCATTGGTTTAATTGCCGCAGCAATTTCTGTTATAGCGGCAACAACACAACGTATTCGTGATTTTGGGCAAAGCGGGGTATGGGTATTGTTGTTGTTAATCCCATATGTTGGGTTAGCGTTTGCTCTTGCTCTTTGGTTCATCCCCAGTTCAAAAGGCGATAACAAATACGGATCAAGCTGTATTTAAAATACAAAGGGCCGAGCCCTTTGTATTTGTATAGAAAGGCATTAGCATGGAAAACATCATTGAAAAAGCAAAACAGTTTTTAGAAACTGATAAGGGTAAAGCGGTAGGCATCGCAGCCGCAATTATAACAGCCTTAATTGCTATAAAACTGTACAATAAAAATAAAAAATAATTAGCATATTCACAGCGGTTAATTTATAGCCTTAAAAAGCAAATTTAACTGTTAGTTTTTTACAAATATTCATTAAGGGCATAATTAATATTATGTCCCGCGAAGATGAAATAGAACAAGAAGTTAGAATATTAATCATGGAACTCATGATGGTGTTATATAATCATAACATTACAGAAATTCATGTTGGTGCTCTCATGCGACTTATAGGAGTCGAGGATGATAAAGCCACAGAATCAGACGATGAGCGTATTCAAATAGATGAAAGATTCAGTAAATATATAAAGCAAATGGTCGACTTGACGTTAGACACAGATCATGATCAAACTTTACATTAATGACACTTCCTATTTTTAAAAACGGTGATGCGCTTTATACTATCATTTACAGACAAGAAGACGCTAGAAGTCGACTACTAAAATGGCTTAATTCTAGCCGTTCAATACAAGCCCGAGTAGAAGATAACAAGTTATATCTTTACGATTACAATAGCTTATCCGTTTTTATTTTAAATTGGTCCTTTGGTTGGGACAATTTATTAATTTGGGACTGTTACGCCAAAAGACACATTAACATCTAAGAAAATTTGACTTATACATTAATTCATGTATAATTAAGTATGTATTAAGACACCAATCATAAAGGAATAACAATGTCAACACATGAACAACTATTAGCAGCAATTGAAACATACAAAGCCGAAAATGAAAAATTTACAGGCAAAGGCGTTAAAGCCGCCGCCGCTCGTGCTCGTAAAGCACTACAAGAAATCAGCAAAGGTTGTAAGGCACGCCGTGCTGAAATTACTGAAGAAAAAAACTCATTAGCAGCCGCAAAATAATATGACTCGCTACGAGTGGATACAAGCTCTTGTTGAGGATCCAGAGCATCCAGGTGAATTATTACTGGACCTCGGCAATGAGTTGTGTGAATACCTTGATTGGAAAGAAGGTGACACACTGGATTGGATTGATAATAAGGACGGTACATGGACGATACGAAAGAAGACTTAAATTTAGATATAAAAGAACTGCTAGACAAACTTAGGACTGTTGACGTGAACAAAAGTGCTTCTTCATCAGCAGATGTATCCACAAATGATGCCTGTTATGATAGCAGTCCATACATTTATAATAATGCGTCTGATACTATTACCTTAAGTGGGAGTGAGTTAACTAATGGTGGGTCAACAATACTAAATCCCGGCGGGCTTACAGGATCATACGGGCAAGTTTATACCGCAAGCTCTGGTCTTGGTGGTACTTACAGTAATACCTCGCCCTGGGCAACCAGCACAGGCACTGCAAGTCCTTGGGTCACTAATACCACTCTAAAAGGCGGACAACTAGAACTCGAAGGCAAAGATGCCGATATTATTATAGATGGTAAAAGTTTGCTTGATACACTGGCAGCCTTAGAAGAACGATTAAACCTATTGGTTCCCAATCCTGAAATGGAAAAGGAATGGGACCAACTTAAACGGTTAGGTGACCGGTATCGTAAGTTAGAAAAAAAACTTAAAGAACAAAGTGACATGTGGAACAAACTAAAATCCATGCCACCTCCAGAAATATATTAGTAGTTAATAGCAAAAAGACATCGAAATGATTGCTTTTTTACAAGTTCTGTAATAAAATTAGTAAGTATTAATAGTAGCGAACACCGGACGGGCTTGATGCCGGAATATAAATGTAAGTCACGCCCAGTTAATAAGGTTTGTCCAAGTCTTATTAACTGTTCGAAAGAGGACTTCGGAACTCCTCTTCGTTGACAACTTAGAATTGTTTACACTCACTACAATTTATCGGACACAAGTGTAAACCAGGAAGAAGTATGCCAAAGAAGGCCGAGGTCTCGTATCTACACTTCTCCTTTTTAATTTGTCAATGTGCTCATCCTGAGCATCCGCCGAAACGGTCCGGTTGAACCGAAGGAGAACGACAATGAAGAATATCTTATTATCGTTATTAATAGCATTAGGCAGTACCGCAGTAGTAGCACAAGAATACCAAGTAGCAGATTTAAAAGCAGAAGTAACATTTAAAGATCACGTGATTAACCAAGCCACAAGTTTTGTGGAATCAACAGTTAATATGATCGCAACACCATTCTTATCCGACAAGGATGTAGAATGTTTAGCTCGTAATATATTTTATGAAGCTGGCGGCGAACCTATAGAAGGCAAAGCAGCAGTTGGAATAGTTACACTTAACCGCACTCAAGATGACAGATATCCACAAACCGTATGCGGTGTAGTTAAACAACGTACTGTATTATCAGTACCACATCGAGTAAAAGAAGTTAAAACTATTAAAACTGATTGGCTAAGCCCTCCAAAACAAGTTGTTGAAGTTAAAACAACTTGGGTACAAAAAACCATTTATCAATTTAGTTGGGTTGGACAACGCAATATCAAAATTCGTGAAGACGATCCACGCTGGATAGAATCCCGAGCAGTAGCCGAAGAGTTAGCTCGTGGTGGATATGAAACGTGGCAAGAAAAATATGAAAATGCAAAAAATTTCCACGCGGTTTATGTACATCCGGGCTGGAAATTAAAGCGTATTGGCCGGGTAGGTAACCATATCTTCTACGAAGGCACAACTCCTATTCAGCGGGGCGGTTGACAATAAATCCCAAGTTTGTTATAATAGTAGTATGAATAGCAAATTTGGATTGATTTGATGACGATGCATTTGGAAGGGCCGTGGTTAAGCACTACAGGCAAACAAAAGACCAAACGTAAGTGGACAAGTTCTGAAGCTAAGAAGTTAGCTGAAAAACGACAAGCTGAGTGGGATCGCAAGTTAGTTGAGTTTGATAAACTTGCTCCCAAATTCAGCACTGGGCCTTACAATGCTCCCCGAAAAACTATGGCAGATTTCATGCCCAAAACTCCCCCGGGTCGTGAAACTCCTCGAGTTCAATCACAGGACACAGGATGGGTGGCTTGTGTAAAAGTTAAGGATAACGAATATACTGGTGATGCTGTAGTCGGAATAGCGCAAATGGCAAAATCTAATGCAGTCCCTGTATTTGACTCTGACCATATTGTAGAGATCGCTAGGATGCGGCGATAATATTTACACAGGTAATAAGATGATAGGGATAAATAAAGTTACTATGAGTAAACCATTTAAACCTACCACACTTTATATCAAGACCCATAATGTTACGGGACTTAAATATTTTGGCAAAACAACAGGAAACCCATTTGAATACCGCGGCTCCGGGATCTATTGGACGGCACACCTTAAAAAACATGGCAATGATATTACTACAGAAATTCTAGGTTATTATACTGATAAAGACGAATGCATACAAGCCGCTAATTTGTTCTCTACTGAAAATAATATTGTTAAGGCCGTGAACGAAAATAATAAAAAGATATGGGCTAATCAAATTATCGAAAACGGCATCGATGGAGGAGCAACTTGGTTCGGCCCGCGCCCAAGAGAAATGGTGGAAAGAATCGCCGCGAAACAACGAGGAGTACCAAAATCATTACCTCCTGAAGTAGCTAAAGCCGCCGCAGAAAAGGGATTGGCTACACGAGCAAAAAATGGAACTCTTCGAAAAAAAGGTGAGTGGAAATTCCCTGAAGCAAGTAAGCAAAAGTTAAGAGACGCTAATTTAGGCAAAAAACAATCCAAAGAAACTATTGAAAAGCGCCGAGCTAACTTAATAGGAAAAAAACGTCCCGAAGTGGCAGCAAAGTTACGTGGCAGAACACATACACTAGAAGCTAGAGCTAATATGAAAGCGGCCCAACAAAATAAAGGGCCGTTAACTAAAGAAACCAAGCAAAAAATAAAAGCGGCACGAGCAAAACAGCAGAATGTTAAATCGTGGGGCGAACAAAATCAAGGCAAAGTAATAGTTATCGATAAAGAAGGAATAATGAGTCGAATACCAAAAGAACAGTATTATGCTCAAACGGGTCCAAAAAATGATTGGGAATGGTTAAGTCATAAATCAGCCGATGCTAACGCTCGTAAGCTAAGTAAAATATAGGGAGAATAACGATTTCAAAAGACAATATTATTAAAATGGATGGTGTAATCACCGAGGTGCTACGCAACACTAACTACAGAGTTAAACTAGACAATATGGAAACTCCTATACTGGCTACATTATCCGGTAAAATGCGTATGAATAATATTAAAGTATTAGAAGGCGACGTTGTAGAATTAGAGCTCAGCCCATATGATTTAACTAGAGGCAGAATTTCTCGCCGTAGATAAATAACTTTATGAACACACTACGCAAAGACATTAATTTAGTAGAGGCTACTACTAAACCAGCCAAATTAGAAACAACCCCACTGCCTTATACACACAAGGCGCTTGAACCAGTAATGTCAGCTGAAACTATAGAATATCATTTTGAGCATCTTGCCAAAGGATACGCTAAAAAATACAATGCTGGGGAAGGGAATCCTGACTTTAATCGTGCGGGCAGTTTCTTGCACAACAAGTTTTTCCCACAACTTCGTGCGCCCAAGGGTGCTAATCGCCCTAAAGGTGCTGTGTTAGAATTAATTGAAACTAATTTTAAAACTTACGAAGATTTTAAAATAGCATTTAAAAAGGTGGCCATGGCCATCCAGGGAAGTGGATGGTCCTATCTCTCTACATCGGGCACGATTAAAACCATCCCAAACCATCAGGTGCGGACAGATGTCGCTCTTTTGCTTGATATGTGGGAGCATTCGTTCGTTTTAGACTATCTCTGGGACAAAGAAAAATATATAGATAACTTCTGGAAAATAGTAGACTGGAATGTCGTAAACGAACGGCTTTGACATAAATACTTGTGGGAACACACAAGAACAATGTCAAAAAATTATAGAAAAGTATTTGAACGTTATCATCAATGTTGTTTATTACCGGGTGTAGATATACATCATATAGACGGCGATCATAACAATAACCATCCTGAAAATTTACAAGCAGTTACATTACAAGAGCATTATGATATTCATAAATCTCAAAATGATCATTATGCCTGTTACATGATTGCTACTCGTATGGATATTAAACCAAACGATTGGATAGAAATGGCAAGGATCAATGGCCGTAAGTCAGCTATTAAAAACAAAGATAACGGAATTGGATTATTATCTTGGATAAAAAACAATCCTGAATTAGCACAAAAACAAAGATCAGATAGCGGAAAAGTTGGCGGCAAAAAATGTGCTGATGAAAAGATTGGATTCCATGGGTTATCTAAAGAACAAAAATTAGAAATAGCATCGCAAGGTGGTAAGAAAGCCGCTGAACTTGGATTGGGATTTAAGGCAGGACACGCATCTCAGGCAGGTAGAGTTGGTGGTAAGAAAGGCGGGCAATGGGCCAAAGAAAACAAGTCAGGAATTTTTGCTCTCACACCTGAGCAAATAAAAGCAAAAAATCAAAAAGCGGCAATAACTAAACTTATTAAAAACGGCAAAGCCTGTCGTTATCCAAAGGAAACCATATGATTACTATTACAGAATCCGCTAATGCTAAGATTAAAGACATTATAGCTGAAGAAAACAACCCTGATTTAAAATTAAGGGTGTTTATACAAGGTGGTGGATGTTCTGGATTTCAAACAGGCTTTACTTTAGATGATACCCAAGCAGAAGACGATTGGGATTTTGAAGCTGATGGGGTCCACGTGCTTGTAGATTCCATGAGTGGCGGCTATTTGGCGGGCGCTACAGTGGATTACAAAGAAGATATACACGGTGCGGCGTTTACAATTACCGGTATGGACGCTAAAACAACTTGCGGTTGCGGCTCCAGTTTTTCACCCTTTTAACTCCCAAAATTACAGATATACTAATTTAGCTAAATACTTGTAGCTAAAGAGGAATGGTATGTCTCAACAATACATTAATGTAGGTGCTTCGGCAAACGACGGTTTGGGCGATCCTATACGCACAGCATTTCAAAAAACTAACGAAAATTTTAGTGAATTATACGCAAATAGTGGCGGCAATGCTAACACTGGTAATATTACATTCAGTGATACCACTATCAGCACAACCAACAATAATTTAATCCAGTTTACACCAAACGCAGCACTTCCAAATCTCACTTGGGCTATGGGAGATGTATCTAGTGATGTAAGCCTTTTGGTAGCCCCTACCAGCGATAGTGCTCAGATTGGAGCTTTTTTTATGCCAGGTAGCAACGGCACAGGAATACTTGCTTGGTCAAATGTTAATCCTTATTATGATACTGTTCTATTAGAAAGCTCGAAAAACATAACTTTAGTAACAAATTCCAATGGGCCAGGTCAATTACCTTGGATATTTGATAATACTGGTGTGTTAACATTACCAATCACCGCAGGCTCGGGCTTTAGTGTCATAGCGGCAGCCAATTCTTATCCAGAATTATTGGCCTATGGATCAAGTGGCGATGGTGGCCCAGAATTAGACTGGATGGATGCCGATGATCCTGCTAATACCTTTAGCAATGTCAACACTTATCGCAATACTTTGTATATCAACAGTACTGGGTTATATGTTGGGTTAAATGAAAACGGCAATGCTAATCATTTCACAGGCAATTTAACTTTAAGCAGCACCAACGGAGATTTGACTGTTCCTGGAAATATTGTTGCCAGTGGCACAATAACCACTAGTGGGACATTTAGACTCCCAAGTTATACTACTAGTCAAATTGCTAATTTAACTGCCGTTGGCGGAGATATGGTTTATAATACAGATCTTCAAACTATACAGGGATATCAATTTAATTCAGTCACAAGCGTAATGGGATGGGTAAGCTGGGTTGTAGCCCCTTAACAATAAAGAGATCTATTAATCTATGGCAACGCAACCTGTTTGGATTACTCCTGCTGGTAGTTTAGGAACTGTTCCAGAAGGCGCTTTTTATCAAGTGCCATTGCAAGTTACTGACTCTGTCACTATTGCCATAACAAGTCTAGTTTCAAATGGAAATACAGTTACAGTTACGTACGGTGCTTTAACATCTATACCATTTCAACGCGGTGATACTGTTGTTGTAGCTTCAGTAAATCCTTCAGCATACAACGGAAATTATACAGCAACGTCTAGTAGCCTTACACAAACAACATTTACCTGCTCAGTCACTGATGCTTGGATTGGTGGTGGAACCGTATCCGATATTCCCAGCACAGTTTATTTTGAACCTGTAGCTGGCGCACTACCTTCAGGAATTGAATGTACTCTAGATGGCGTGATACAAGGTGTGCCAAATAATATTGTTACTGTTGCTGACGAAGTAGTCATAGCAGGGCGCAATGTTACTAGTAAATTTGCCATACGAGCTTATACCGAAACGGTAGTGAATAATATTATAGTTGTTAACCGACTAGCGGATCGTACATTTACTATAACAGTTGCGGGTCAAAATGCTCCGCAGTGGATAACACCGCCTGGTCGTATTGGTGAGTATTGGGACGGAGAATTATTAGAACCTGGGCTACAACTGCAATATGTCAACGACAATAACACAGGTGTGCCTCCAGCCATTAGTCTTGTGTCAGGAAGGTTACCGCCCGGATTGACTTTAAGTTCAACTGGGTTGATATCAGGATACATTGGACTTAACCCTATTATATCGACAACTCCAGGATTTAGTAGAGCGGGGCAAGGGTTTTCAGTTTATCCTTTTGATTTCAATGCAGAAACTCAAAACGCCAATTATGAATTTGTTTTACGAGTAACCGATGGAAAAACTTCGGCTCTACAAACTTTTTCAATGTTTGTTTGGAGTACCGCAACATTTACTGCTGACACTACATTGATTACTGCTGATGATTCATATTTAACAGCATCAATTGCCAATGTAAATGTGCCAGTATTAAACAACATACAGGGAAGTATTGGCAGTGCTCCTAGTGATACATTCTTTGCTTATAAATTTACTGGTGAAGACATCAACGGAGATGAAATTAGATATAGTGGACTCAATATTCCACCTGGATTATATTTAGACCCTGTCAGCGGCTGGCTATCAGGATACTTGCCCGGTATCGGTCTAACTGAAACTGTTTACAACTTTAAAATCCAAGTGTATATCTACGCAACACCTTCAGTTATCAGCGATCCTTATCAATATAGTTTGACGTCAATTGGTCCTATATCAACCGAAGTTATTTGGGTTACACCATCTAATTTGGGATCTATAGTTAATGGCGGAACTAGTTTATTTTATGTTGAAGCAACTACTACAGCCGGATTACCATTAGAATATCGATTAGAATCTGGATCGGATTCTACGTTGCCGCAAGGTTTGACACTTTTACCATCAGGAAATATAGTAGGACGAGTAAGTTTTAACATATTTACTTTAGACAGTGGCGCTACTACAATTGACAGAAATAGCACTACCTTTGATCTCACATATACATTTACGGTAAATGCTTATAGCGTTAATGGATATGTTAATGTGTTTAAATCTTTTACTATTAATGTTGTGCCTGTATATAACACACCCTATAACAATTTGTATATTGAATGTATGCCGCCCGTTCCAGACCGTCAACTTATTGGAAATTTGTTGCAAAATATTTCCATATTTACTCCATCATTAATATACAGACCTGATGACTACAATTTTGGCGTAAGCGACAACGTAATTTATTATCATGCGTATGGACTAAACGCTGTTAGTTTAAATTACTATATTGAGTCACTACAACTTAATCATTATTGGAAAAATTTGACATTGGGCAAAATTAAAACAGCACAAGCTGTAGATCCAGTTACCGGCAAAGTTATTTACGAAGTAGTGTATAGTGAAGTTATAGATAATTTAGTTAACAATAACGGAGTCAGTGTTGGCAAAGAGGTAGTACTACCATATGCTATTACTGAAACCATATCTTGGATTTGGGATCCTGCCAAAGTTGGTCCAAACATAATTTTAAGCAATAATAATTTAACTGCCGCCGCAAATAGCAGTGATAATGAGTACGATTCTGTGCTGGGAAATTATGCAATTACTCCTGGTACCAAAGTCATGTTTAGCTTAACACAAGAAGCTTGGGCACCTGAGTTTGAATCCACTGGCATTGGCATTGGCAATGCGTCAACAAATATTCAAGCATGGGTTGGGTATGATAATAATTCTGGTGGATTTTACGATGATGGAACATATTGGACCAACGGCAATAATCTTATTAGTGGATATCCCGCATTTGAAATTAGTCCATTAATTATAGATGTGGCGGTTGACCGTGTAAACAATTTGATGTGGATAAGAGTTAATGGTGGACTTTGGAATAATAGTACAGTAGCAGACCCAGGTGCTGCTTTAGGTGGAGTTGATATCTCCAATATTGCCGGTGATGTTTATCCTTGTTATACTCCTTATTATTATGCTGGTATAGGAAGTCAGGCAACTATAAATCCTTCCGCATTATACGGTGTGCCACTAGGTTATACATTTATAGCCGTATCTACATCAACAGATGTAGTATATCCAAATGCTTTAACTAATATGCGTGATCAAGTTATTGATGTAGTGGGCCAAGAAAGTGATATGCTACCGTTGTGGATGCTATCTACCCAAAGTAATGGGCATATATTAGGATTTACTCCGGCTTGGGTTATAGCATATACAGTACCAGGAGCCAGTGGTCAAATACAATATAATATAGAAACACAATTTGGTACTCAATTAAATCAAATTGATTTTGAAGCTGACCGTTATGAATTAGATAATGCCTTAACACAAAATTGGGACGCTGATACACAACAATGGATTCCAACGCCTCCAACATCAACTACGTTTGACATAAATTATCATTATACTGTTTTTGTACAATCAGCAGGGACAGGATATAGAGTTGGGGATCGAATTAAAATTTTAGGTACCAGTTTAGGCGGAGCTAGCCCGTACAATGATGCCGTTATGACTGTGGATACAGTAAACAATGCGGGCGGGATTGTCAATGCGTTTTACGAAGGAACAGCTTCTGTATTAGCATATAATAATAGTTATACTAATATAGCAGGGATAAACATTACAGGCACAGGATCAGGAGCACGTTGGGATTTAATAATTGTTCCAGGATTGGGTGCTACGATTCCTGCATATGTAGTTTGGAATAACGATAACAACCAACAATTAGGATGGTATAATAATTATTTTGAAATTGTTAATTGGGGATCCAGTATTGGAACTACTGTATTTGATACACAATTTGACGGAGGCAGTTTAACCTTTACTGCCCCTGCTGATCGAGATACTAATACTAATGCCTATGACAAATATTTGTTATTCCCTAAAAAGAATATTTTACAAAGTTTACCACAAACTGGAGTTGGCCCTTACCCAGGCCCTGGCGTAGTTTATTGGATCAATGAATATAATGAACTTATATCATGGGTAAATAACCTAAATCAGCCAATACCTTGGGCACACACTTAAACATAAATATATTAAACTATTTTAGGATAAAAAAATGACGGTACCATATACTTTTGCCAATCAAACTGGTCCAATACCTTTAGCGGAACTTGACGCTAATTTTGCTGCAGTTCCCAATTACGCTAATGCAGCTGGAAGGGTTGTAGAAAATTCGCAACCAAATATTACATCTGTTGGTACGCTGACATCAGTTACGTCAACTGGAAATATTACAGGAAATTATTTTATTGGAAACGGCAGTCATTTAACAGGGGTAATTGCGTCTGGAGGAACTATTGATTGGGCCAACATTGGTAATATTTCTAATCAAAATGGACCAAGTTATATATGGATTGGCACAAATGCTGGTGACGTCTCTAACGTTGCTATTGATACTATTGCCATTGGAAATTCTGCTGGTAATAATTTTCAAGGTACGAATGCTATATCACTTGGTTCATTTGCAGGGTCAAACACACAAGGGGTTTATTCAATAGCAGTAGGACGTCTTGCTGCCAGCACGGCACAAGGTGGAAATTCTATTGCTATTGGACACTCCGCCGGTAATAATAATCAAGGTGCTAATGTAGTTTCCATTGGTTATTTGTCGGGTAATTTAAACTCGGGTGACGATAGTATAGCCATAGGGACCCAGTCTGGGTACAACACTCAAGGTAACGGTGCCGTTGCAATTGGACGTTTTGCTGGGAATAACACACAAGGGGCTAATTCAGTAGCACTAGGTCGTAACTCAGGCAACCTATTTCAAGGGAACGAAGCAGTAGCAATTGGACATAGCGCAGGTAACAATAATCAAGGATTTGGAGCAGTTGCTATTGGAGCATATGCTGGTAATAATTTTCAAGGGGCGAATTCTATTGCCATAGGAGCTTATGCTGGCTATCCAACAGTAGCCAATAATTCTATTATAATTAATGGATTAGACGTACCATTTGCCGCCACAAATGCAGGGCTATACATAGCGCCAATAAGAAATATTACGTTATCTAATATAAGTGTTTTACAATATAATTCAGTGGATTCAGAAATAGTAGCATCTAATTCTCTTGCTTTGTCAGGTAATGTAAGTGCTAATTATTTTATTGGAAACGGCAGTCAATTAACTGGCATTAGTGCTGGAAACGTTGTCGGGGCTTATGGAAATTCTAATGTAGCGGCATATATGCCAACATATAATGGAGCGTTGGGATCAGTTAGTACTGTTACAGCAACTGGCAATATAGTTGGTTCAACTATATTATCTACAGGAGTTGTTAGTGCTAACGGAAATGTTCGCGGTGGAAATATTAACACAACCGGATTAATAACTGCTACTGGCAACGTAACTGGTGGTAACATAACCACTGTGGGTCTCGTAACAGCTACTGGCAATATCGCTGGTAGCTATTTTATTGGAAACGGAGCATTTTTAACTGGGGTTTCTAATGTTGGAATGGCCAGTAGAACTCAAATTACAATTACTACACCTAGTTTAGCTGCCAATGCTGCCGCAAATATTATTGTAAATGGATTCAAAGGATATGCTCTTTACAGCATACAATCAAATGCTGGCGCTTGGGTTACTGTGTATACCTCAAATGCGGCGGCAGTTTCAGATTATACACGCACTATAAACACTGATCCTACCCCAGGATCAGGAGTAATAGCCGAAGCCGTCAGCAACGTTGCTGCCACAACAAACTTTACTCCCGGAGTTCTTGGATTTAATCTTGAATCCCCTCCAACTACGGCCATTCCCATAAAAGTAGTTAATAATGATAGCGTAACTGGAAATATATCAGTAACATTTACTTTATTACAGACTGAACAGTGATATGTCTTTATTGACTGATCTTAATACCCCAATAATGATCAGTGTATATCTTAAAAGAGATACACATGATACAAGACCTTCTACGGGGCAAACTTTCCCCAGAGTAAACAACTTTTATTAATTTTGTTTAGATACTAAAATAACTAAATACAGCAACAACTAGGAACAGTAAAAAATGACTTCACAAATTAACCCGAATAACATTAATGGCGCTTACCCAGTAGCTGGTCAGGACAATAATTCGCAAGGTTTTCGTGATAATTTCACGAACACTTCAACAAATTTTCAATACGCTGCAAATGAAATTACTGATTTGCAAAACAAAGCTATTGTAAACGCTCAATTGACAGGCGGTAGCGCATTGACTACACAAAATAACATGTTAAATTCGCCGTTGCTTAATGCCTTAATTAGTGATTTTGCCGCTACTACTGTAAATTTGGGAGTGTTGTCAGGTACTGTTACAATTAACTATGTTTCAGGGCATTATCAAACTGTTACTACTGGGGCCAGTTTAACTTTAGGTTTTACTAATTTCCCCATCGCAGGCCAAATGGGATTGGTAACTGTACAAATTACCGTAACTGACATTGCTTATACTGTAACTTTCCCCACTGCCGTAAGTGTTAATACAACAGGTGTTCAAGGATTAGATCCTGCCACAAACATAATGGAATTTGCGGCTACAGGAGTTTATACATTTACATTTGTAACTTCCGATGGCGGAACTACTGTTACACTTTCACAAGCCAACCAATCGCTAACACCATTTAATGCCAGTAGTGAAAGTTTAGCTAGTGCCGGAGCTGCAAACTTGGCTGTTACCACAAGTTATTTTACCACAGCTGGTACAGCTACACTAGCCAATGGTGTTGAAGGACAAATCAAAGTGTTTACACAAACTTTTGCAGGTTCAATGGTAGTTACTGTTGCCACCCCAGGATGGGGCGGAGCCGGTCACATTACTTTAGGTTCAACTGGAACTGGTTGTACACTTCAATATACCAATTCAGCTTGGTGGTGTATTGGCAACAATGGTTGTGTGTTTGCCTAATCAAAACTATTGATTTACTGACAAAAATCCTATACAATTAGGATATGGACTACCCCGAACACCCACTAATTCCTAGCCTTGATGCTCTCACTACCGAAGAGCTCAGTGAAAAAATCACTGAATTAAATAAAAAACTTGCAATTGCTTATCGTATTGGCAATAATGATTTATGTAATCAATTGCGTATGTCATTGAACACTTATCAAACCAAATACACACAAAAAATGCGTACCGATCAAACCGGTACCGATTTTAATGGAATCATAGATATTTCATGAATGTGAGAATACAATTCCCTGTAAACTTTACAGCAGGCATTTTTTATAATGGAAAAATGCAAATGAACAATTACACAGCTAAAATTTACATGATGACTAATACTCCAGATGGAGATGCCAACAATGTAGCATTTGAACGTGTAAAGCATTTTATCTACAATGAACTTGATAGTTCTATTTTTATTAGCAGTGAGTATGAAGAGCAATGTAAAAAATATTTAGAAGCTGGAATTAAAATTACTACGTTTCCCGGAGATCCTGTAGACCAACTAGTGGGTATTATGCTGCATTTTAAATTATCTGCCATTGCGGAAGAACGACTCCTTGTTGGCGAGGTGGAATTAAGCAGCGTACTTGGTGATGGATTGATTTATGTACACAGTGAAATTGAAAATATAAATGATGTAGAAGTACCTGAATGGTGGGATACTGTGGATTTGGTACATTGTGACACGGACTTGATTGATTCCGATAAAATTGTTACAATGCATCACAGTAGCGTTTGGCGTGAATTAGACCTACAATGGCCCGATATCAAAGACGTTGCCATTGATAAAGAGGAAGAAAACACAGTGGTATTTGCTGATTTTAAACGAAAAGATGAAACAGAATAATTACGGTGAAATGATTTTTGACAACAACGATGTAGCTGATTTGCTTATGCAAGGTCGTGAAGTTGAATCATTAAATGGCATGTTAGTAGACAGCACAGTTAATATTGAAAAAATAGTTGAATTTGTAGAAGACTTTCCCAACAAATTCGTTTATTATAATTATGTTGATGATGCACTTATTCCAGAATGGGATCATGTACAACAACAAAACTGGCATATGCCACAAGCGTACAAAGATTTAGACATTGCCGAATATATTTTGTCTTTATGTAGTAATGAAACAGAGTTACAAAGATGCGCTGAAGAATTGCTATTATATCAGGAACGTGATTTATTCAATTTACTCAAATATTTGAAGTATTTGGTAGATTTAATGACCAAAAATCATGTAATTTGGGGAGTTGGTCGCGGTAGCTCCACAGCTTCATATGTACTTTATAAATTAGGCGTACATAAAATTGACTCAATTTTTTACAAATTAAATATCAACGAATTTTTACGTTAAATACAACGAGAATTTAGGAGAAAGATTATGACACAAAAAATTTACAAAAGTTCCAGAGGTAAAACAATTGATATGGGCGCTCTACGTCTTCAAAATGAACACGTTCGTGCTGTTGGTAATATGAGTGTTAATGCCCGCGGAGATCGTATTGACGCCCAAGGCAAAGTAATAGATTCAAAAAGTCAGCAAGTAACACGACGTATTCAACGTCAAACTAATGTAACCGAAGGACCGGTACATACAAGCAGTCGCGATGCTGCCGCACATCAACCTGCTCCTACAGTAGTAAAAGCTCCTGTTGCTCCTGTAGTAGAAAATATTCCCGTTGAATCGGTCTCTGATTCAACGGATCCTAAAGAAACTGGCGGCTTGGCTGGTGCCATTGCTCGTTCCAAAAAACAAAAAGAAACAAAATGAAACCAGCATTTTCACCACACAAGTTACGCAAGGAACAAATTGTAGCAGTAAAAGATCATATCCTAGTTTCAGATATGGCATTCGATGTGCGTATTACTAACGGTGGTATTTGGTTGCCAAACGATAACGGCAAAGGACATGGTATTCGCCCACGATGGGGTCGCGTTTATGCCGTGGGTCCTAAACAACAAGATGTAAAAGTTGGGCAATGGATTCTAGTTGAACATGGGCGTTGGACTCGTGGCTTGGAAATCGAAGATGAAACGGGCGAGCGTACAATTCGCAAGGTTGATCCAAAATGTATTATGATGGTGTCCGATGAAAAAGAATGCCCAGACGTTGAAGGCATCTCTAGTGCGGTACACATCGAAAAACAAGAAATGCCAACTTAACCAAAGTTTATTGTAAAATAGGGTATTAGACAATATAATATACTTTATGAAACAAGAAAAATGTACAGCTTGTGGGCAATTTCCAAAAATTAATTGTAATTGGAAACAAGGTCGATGCCCACATTTGCCACCATTAATTAAAGGAACTGTTATGAATCATAGAAATATTAGCCTCATTAAAAGTGTATTTAGAATTGTGGCTGGTCTAGCACTTGCTGGCGGTGGGTGGCTAGAAATGAATCCATATATTCAAGCGGCTGGGTACATACTAGTGTTTGCTGAAATTTTAGGAATTGCCGAGGAATTGGTTTAATGGCTTTAGGTGGTGATGGCGGCAAAGGTCATGGGCGCAGACCACAGCTTGCGCCAAATGACGTAGTTGAATCAAACTGGGAAAAAATATTTGGAACTAAAAAGCCCGACCCTAATAATAAAAAACAACCGCATAAGGAAAATATAAATGCAATCCCTTTGGACAGAAAAATTTAGACCTAATACCACAGAAGGTTATGTGTTTACAGACGAAAGTCAACGGCAACAAGTTTTAGCATGGATTAAACAAGGTAGTATTCCTCACTTGTTATTATCCGGCAGTCCTGGCACAGGCAAAACTACATTAGCCAAACTTCTAATCAACGAGTTAGGTGTAGATGAATATGATGTTATGTCTGCTAATGGATCTAAAGATGCTCGCAAAGTTGAATGGATTGACAAACTAATTGGATTTTGTAGTACTATGCCATTTGGTAAGTTTAAAGTGGTACTAATTGATGAAGCTGACTATATGAATATTAATTCTGTACAGCCAGCACTTCGTAACTTAATGGAAGACTATGCTGAATCAGTTCGTTTTATATTAACTTGTAATTATCCCAACAAAATTATGCCGGCCATACATAGTCGTTGTCAAGGTTTCCATATTGAAAAAACAGATATTACAGAGTTTACTGCTCGTGTAGCAACTGTATTAGTGACTGAGGAAGTTGAATTTGATTTAGACACACTAGATTCTTATGTGCGTGCCACTTACCCAGACTTGCGCAAATGTTTAAATTTAGTACAACCCAATAGCATGACCGGCACTTTAGTTAAACCAGGCGACAATGATCAGTCAGTTAAAGATTGGAAGCTAGACGCTGTAGCATTATTTAAAGCTGGTAAAATTATAGAAGCTAGGAAACTGATGTGTAGTCAAGCAAGTACTGAAGACATGGATTCCATGTTTAGATGGATGTACGATAATTTGGATTTGTGGAGCACGGATACGCACAAGCAAGATCAAGCAATTATAATCATACGCAATGGTCTAATAAATGTGCCTCTAGTCAGTGATCAAGAAATTAATATTTCGGCAACACTTACGGAATTATGCCAACTATGAGATATTTGTTTTTAACATACTATACGCAAGCTTCGGGTAAAATTGACGAAGCCATGACTGTGTCTAATAAAATTCGCACTCGAGACTGGCAAACAGTCAACGTTATATTAGATTTCAAGGAACAAAAAGTTATTAAAGCAGGAGTTAAAGATACTAGTATACCAAAAGATTGGGATCGTATTGTAGGATACTATTATCCTTTTTACACTAAAATCTTTGAACGATTGTTTGAAGAAAACGGCCATGCCCTTAGTATTAAAGCAGATGCGCCTACAACAGAAAGTTAGTAAACACTAACATATCGTTTGACTTTTAATTCATTTTACATTATAATAGTAATATGAAATCAAAATATAGAAACAGAAAAAAATTAATCCTAACTGATGCTGACGGCTGTTTGCTGGATTGGGAGTGGGCTTTTAATGTATGGATGCAAGAACATGGTTTTGAAGAAGTTGCTGGGTCCAAATTAAACTATGACATGGCTATACGCTATGGTATTCCTAGAGAACAAGTAGTAAAGCTGATACGCATTTTTAATGAATCTGCGGCTATTGGATTTCTTCCTGCCCAGCGCGATGCTATGTACTATGTCAAACGGTTAGTCGAAGAACACGGATATAAATTCCATTGTATTACTTCGTTAAGTCTAGATCCTAATGCGCAAAGACTTCGTGAGATGAATCTAAGTAAGTTGTTCGGTGAACATACATTTGAACGTATCGTATGTTTAGATACCGGAGCGCACAAAGATGACGCACTAGAAGAATATGAAGGCACTGGCCTCGTTTGGATTGAGGACAAGCCAGAGAATGCTGAGGCCGGATATAAGTACGGATTAAATTCCCTACTTATAGAACATGGTCATAATTTTGAATATGCCCATCCGCATATTAAATTAGTTAAAAATTGGAAACATATTTATAGTATAATTACAGGAGAACAGGGTTAAGTTTGCAATTATCATTGTGCCATCGTACTAAGTGACTTGGTTGAAACATTCCGTTACAATGAATACACTTAAATCGTTCTCTGTTTTTTGCTTTATTGCTAAGTACAGCCCGATATTCTACCGATGATCTTGACTCTGCTTGTTTCTTAATATAATCTGGATCATTCCATAGAGCTTTTACGGAATTAGTAATATTATTAATTATCACTTTTCCAGCAGGAGTAGTATATCGAGTTTGCCTTTCAATTTTCATAGTGTTGTATTGATCTGTATCCTGCCAACGGGCTATAGCACTTTTATGTTGAAGATAACTTGATTGCTCAGTTGAATTATAACTTCTGCCAGTTCCACCTGATCGTAAATTATAACAGAGCGGATTGGATAAGTTTTCGTTAATAACTTTAATTTCCTGTTGATAGGCCTCACCCTCATTGTCAAACTCAAACAGAGTTTCACGAACAAAGTTGTCTTTTCCGTATTTTTTGATTGCTTTTGCTAATAACGATCCAGACCCGTAATATCCGTCAAATGATTCTTTAGATTGATTATGTTTGCCAATGTAAAATTTTCCATTGACTAAATTTGTAGTTTTGTATATAATAAATATCATTGCTGATTGCTCCTTTAAAGCGTTAGAGTCCCTGGGTGTTTCAGCACCGCGAGGGACATCTTTATTTAGTGCTTAATCGTACATCTTTAAGATATGCGTTATCATATGATGACGCTGAATATCCTTAGATTCAAACTCGCATAGACTAATGCCCTTTACACCCCCTTTCTTAAGTCTGGTTAGGATGTCGGCTAAGCCGTTTTTTGCGCCGGTTCGATCGGTCTGTTCGGTGTCCCCTGTCACTACTATCTTACTGCCTTCGCCAATGCGTGTTAGAAGCATGACCATTTGAGCAGGGGTCATATTTTGAGCCTCGTCAGCGATGATAAATGCTTTTTTTAGTGATCTGCCTCTCATAAACGACAACGGAGCAATTTCAATTTTCTGATCTTCGATCATCGCTGCAATGTCTTGCGGACGATAATACTCTCTCAGTATGTCTGTAATTGGTTTAATCCACGGGTCCATTTTTTGATTTAAGTCACCCGGTAAAAATCCGTGATTTTCGTTTTCAACAGAAACTGCTGGTCTAGTTAGTACTATGCGATCTACTTCTCCTTCTCTAAAGGCTTTTATTGCCGCCAGGACGGCAAGATATGTCTTGCCTGTGCCTGCCGGACCCGCTGTTACGACAATATACTGACTATCGTCTTGTAAAGCCAATACTAACTTTTCCTGATTTCTAGTTCTGGGAACTATGTCAATCGGGCGTTGTTTTACTGGTTTAACTTGGTCGAAGCGTATTGTGTTTTCTGGTTGTGCCATTTGGCGTTTTTGTGATTTTACTGCTCTGTGTCTACTCAATTTATACTCCATTGTAGTTGAGTTACTTCCGACAGCACCTTGCTGTCCAAAGTATTTACGACCCATGATTTTTATATTCTATGGGTGTTAATAAGTGTAATAGATAGCATAAGTACATACCCAGGCCCCAAAAATTCAAAATAACCCTAACCTTTCCATTTAACTAAATAATAGTACCATGGCAAACAAACCTTTCGACTCGGACATATTTAAAGACCATCAAGATTATTGGCAGGTCGCTAAGAATATTAAAGATATCTACATGTCTGAAGGATCTTTATTAACTTTGCTGGATTTTGAGCGGGTTTTAGATTCGCTTGATTTATATGCTTTTAAGAACTGGGATATTGGCGAGCTAGTTCAAGGCCCAACAATTACTAGATATAATGTGTCCTGTATATTTTTGTGGCCTGAGAATTTAATGCCCGATCCACGTGGCGCACGTAGATTACTTCCATTTGATTGCGAAGTAAAGTTTAAAAAAACTAACATGAAGATTCCTATTAAAATTGAGGATCCTACCGACTATCGCCCAGGTACTAAGATTGCTAGAATTACCGAAAAGAAAATATGGCTAGTTGAAATTACTATGCCCAAGAGTTTAATGAGTGATATACGCACTGGCAGTATTGAAATGGAAGAACAAGAAATTGATTTGGCAGCTTTAGATAAAGCCTATACTCAAAATTTTGGAAAAGACCAACAACCTGATGAAACAGAAAATGAACAACAACCAGCACAACCACCAGCCCAACCACCAGCCCAATAACCCCAACTCTAATTTTATATTTGAAACTTTAACATATAAAGATATGGAAGGGTTGTTAAAACCTACAATTCATGTTGACGAGTTTACTTCCAAGATGGGCGAAGATGACGACATTATTGTTGTGTCATTTTTTGTTCGTGACGAAAAAGCCGCCAAAGACCTAATGAATTGGTTTGAAAAAGGCTATGATTTTGTTATTGACGCTGACCGTTCGCCAGGTGAAATTAAACCTAATCGTTACTTAGTATACGTTGAAATTCGTCGACGCAGTACAGCAGGAGCACATGTACAACAATTATTAGATGATCTGGCAACGCTTACAGAATTTGAAGCAAAAGATTGGTCTATGATATATGGTGGCAAAGAAACGCCATTTAGTCAAGAAGAATTTGAGCGCATAGTTCCACTATCGCCAAAAGAATACCGTAAAGAACACGATGAAGATTTAAATGAAGTGCGTGTTGCTGCCGGGTTACCTCCTCGAACATTTTACGAGCAGGATGAGGACATTAAGGCTCTTCAAAGCGCCGCAGGAATATTATAATATGAAAATTGGTGAAATTTTAAGAACTATAGCAGATGCTATGGAACAAGCATAAAACAGTACAAAAATGTAATAATGCTTAACTAAATAGTAGATAATACTATCTACTATGCCGATTACAGAACAACAATTACAGCAGTTTTTACCCAATAATTCCTATATTGCAGAGTGGTGTAACACTTTGAATACGTATTTTCCAACATATGAAATTGATAATACTTACAGAATAGCACAATTTTTAGCTCAAACTTATGTTGAATCAGAAGCATATACAGCACTAATAGAAAATTTGAATTATAGTGCTCAAAGTTTGATGCGGGAATGGCCCAATTATTTTCCTACTATTCAAATAGCCAATGAATATGCACATCATCCAGAACAGATTGCTAATCGTGCCTACGCTAATAGACTAGGAAATGGCGATGAAGCATCTGGAGATGGATGGCGTTATATAGGACGTGGGTTAATTCAAATTACTGGTAAATACAATTATAATTTATTTGCGCAAAACACTGATATGGATATTACACAAGTGCCAGCGTACTTACTTACATTTGATGGGGCAGTAGAAGTAGCATGTTGGGTTTGGTCGACAAACAACTTAAATCAATATTCAGATACTCAAAATACTAAGGAAGTAACTTATCTTATTAATGGTGGGTATACAGATTTACAACAACGCGAAGCTGCTTACAGCAACGCATTAACTATATTGGAGCAGTAAATGTTTACATTTTACGTTAATCATGTCTTAGCATATATTCCTACTTGGATGTGGCCAATTTTGGCAGGGGGTGGAGTAGCGGCTTTTTTCTTGGCAGGAGTTGGAAGTTATGTTCCAGCATTATCTCCGTATGCTAACTTCATTAAACCTATTAGTTTTATAACAATTTGTGTTAGTTTTTTCATGTGGGGCGGGGCTGGAGTACAGGATGTGTATCAAGCAGAAGTTAATGAGCAAAAAGCTAAAGCCGACGCAGCCGAACAAGCCAGTAAAGATACTAATAACCAACTTCAAAAAACATTGGTATCACAAAATCAAATCATTTTGCAAAAAACTAAAACACTAAATGACATCATAGCAAGCGAAGGCAATAGAATTAATAAAAACTGCACTATAGACAGCGCCACAGTTAATTTATATAATAACATTGTAACAAATAGTATAACCACACCCGCAGGAGTAAAAAAATAATGAAAAAATTTTTATTGAGTTTTTTATTAGTTTTGTCAGGTTGTGCTACTCATGTAGCGGCTCCAGGAGAAAATTGGCCAGCGGCGCCTGATACTTTATTAGATCCAGTTCCAAATTTAACTGTATTGCCAGAGGGTGATTCAAAACTTACCGATCTACTCTCTAATGTTAATCAAAATTATTCCGCATATTATTTGTTAAAAAATAAATTTGAATTATGGCAGCAATGGTACAACCAACAAAAACAAATTTATAAACAATCACAATAATGAAAAAAATATTTTATATAATTTTACTATTGAATTGCTTGGTTGGATGTGCTGTGTATGATAATTATTTCAAAGCTGGTTATGATAATCAAGAATATGAACATATTGTTGAAATAAGACTGTTGGCCAGACAAGGAGTTCAGATGTGTGGAAATCCCTATAAAGTAACAAAAAGTAAAACAGCGGAGATTATAAGCCAGATGCTTGATAAAGCTGAATTATTTGAAATTTATGAAGAACATAGGCCAAAAAATGATTCAGAATATGATGCCGCTGTTAAACTACGCGAAATTATAGAAAGTTTTAATAACCGATATCAAAAAGGATCAGTATCCTATTTTTATTGTAAAACTAAATTTGAAAGCATAGATTCTAGCGCAGGAGTTATACAATCAGTTATAGGAAATAGACCCAAATGACAATGGATGAAATTAAGCATACTTTGAATGCTTTACACACTTGCGGAGATCCAACATTTGAAAGAGCCGCAGAATATATACAACAACTCATACAGCGAATTCAAAGCTCTCAATTAAGTCAACAAGATGCCGCAGAATTATTGTTAGACGTTCAAAGACAGTTACAAATAGTACAAGATTCTCAAGAATTACACCATAAAGAATCATTGAATACTGCCATCACTAGTTTACTATCTATACTGACATTAGGCAGCAACACATAGTTATAAATACAAGTTACAAAGGATTTTATGGAAAAAGCACAGCACCATAGAAAAAATCGTGATGAAAATGATTACGTAGATGCGTCAGACGCTTGGATTTATACCAAATGGCGTCCAATGATGGCTTGGATGTATTTGGTAGTTTGTTTATTTGATTTCGTGCTTTTTCCAATTGGCTGGAGTTTTTTACAAGCTCTAGAACACGGGCAAATAGCCTCTCAATGGCAGCCATTAACATTGCAAGGAGGCGGATTATTTCATATTGCCATGGGATTAATATTAGGTGTAAGTGCTTATGGCAGAACTAAAGAAAAAATAGCTGGTGTAGCATCTCCGGGGTATTTAAATGATTTCTTTGGTGCTAACGCTGGCACCACTTATATTCCGCCAGGACAAGGGCAGGCTAATGTAAACAACACTAACCAGCCACCATATAATAATAGATTTTATCATTCAGACAATCGCTATGATCCAGACGAAAATGGTAATTATGTAGCTCCGCCATTATTTGGTACAGCACCCAATAACACAACAAATAGTAAACCTGATTCAACTCCAGCTGGACCACCGATCCCCCCGTTCCCAGAAAAATAATTGCAGTGACTTTAAAAATACATAATTAGTAATATGTCAGATCATTATCAAACACTAAATGTTCCCCGCGGAGCAACGCAAGAAGAAATTAAAAAGGCTTATCGCAAATTAGCCGGGCAATATCATCCAGATAAAGGTGGTGATAAAGTAAAGTTTCAGGAAATTCAAGCCGCATACTCTGTATTAGGTGATGATCAAAAAAGAGCACAATACGATAATCCTGGACAAAATATTCATTTTGAATTTGGCAGTCCCGGAGGTTTTGATTTTAGTTCCATTTTTAGTATGTTTGGACAGCAAGTTCATCAACAATCACATCGTCAAAGTCATACACGCATGAGTTTGTGGGTAACACTACAAGATGTCGCACAAGGCGGAAAACGCCCAGTTACTGTTGGTACTAGCCACGGTACTATGAATATTGAAATTGAAATTCCTTTGGGCATTGAAGATGGGGATAATGTTCAGTATCCAAAATTGGGGCCCGGCGGTACAGATTTAATTGTTAATTTCCGCATACATCCTAATCCTAAATGGGCACGAGCTGGGTTACATTTAACCACTGAACATTCTATTAGTATTTGGGACTGTATGGTTGGTGGCACAACAGAAATACGTGATATATTAGGCAACCAAATTAATCTTACCATTCCTGCACTTACACAGCCTGGCAGTTTATTGCGTTTAAAGGGCAGAGGGTTATCATCGCGTCAAGGAATCACAGGTGATTTATTGGTTAGAATTCAAGCCAAAATGCCATCAAATATTAGCACAGAATTATCCGAACTTATTAAACAAGAACAAAAAAAATAGCCATAACAGTTGTGTTTGCGACAAAATTGCTATATACTATTACAGTACCAAGCAAAGGAAAACATGCAGAATAATAAAGAAATTGAACAAATTGTTGCGCAGGCTGTCAAAATAGCTAAAGATCTTCAACACGAATACGTGTTAACCGAACATGTTTTATTGGCGCTAATACGTCATGCTCCATTTCAGACTGTGATGGAAAATTTTGGTATCAATGTCAATATGTTAGACATGGAACTTGATGCTTATTTGCAAAGTTTAACAAATTTAGTCACTGACAAAAAAGATCACCAGCCTAGAAAAACAAATGCGTTGGAACGCTGTTTTAATCGAGCAATGACACAAGTTCTTTTTACTGGTCGTCGCTCTATGACTACTGGAGATTTATATCTTGCTATTATGGCCGAAACCAATAGCCATGCTCAATATTTCCTTTTAAAATATGGTGTTAAAAAAGTTGAGTTTTATGATTATTGGCAACAAAATTATAAACATGATGACATTAAACTTACAGGCACACAAGCGGATGAAATATTAAATGAATACTGTGTAAATTTGACTCGTTTGGCAACAGAAGATAGACTAGAGCCAATGATTGGACGCAGTGAAGAATTAGATCAAATGATTACAGCACTGGCAAGGCGTTTTAAAGCCAATGTATTAATGGTAGGCGATCCTGGCGTGGGCAAAACTGCTATTGTAGAAGGACTTGCTCAAGAAATTATTGCTAATCGTGTTCCTAAATTCCTTATTGGACACGAAGTATGGTCGTTAGAAATTGGATCATTGCTTGCTGGCAGCAAATACCGCGGTGAATTTGAAGAAAAATTTAAACAAGTTATTGGTGCGCTTGAAGCTAAGAAAAATTGTATTTTGTTTATTGACGAAGCACATACAATGAAAGGTGCTGGTGCTAGTTCACAAAGTACTTTAGACTTTGCCAATATGTTGAAGCCAAGCATTACTAAAGGCACACTCAAAGTTGTAGCGTCAACAACATGGGAAGAATATTACGAATCATTTGAAAAAGATCGTGCTTTAATGCGTCGTTTCCATCGTGTGGCTATTGATGAGCCAAGTCCAGAAGTTACGGAACAAATTCTTATTGGATTAAGCCCACGTTTAGAATTATTTCACAATGTTATGATTGAAACAGAAGCCATTAAAACTGCTGTGGATTTAAGCGGCCGTTATATACATGACCGTAAGAATCCGGATAAGTCAATTGACTTATTAGATGGTGCTTGTGCTCGTGAACGTGTTAAAGATGCAGGCAATGTGCCTATTACTAAAGATTTAATTATGGCTCAGTTAAGTCGTGTAACTGAAGTGCCAATAGATAGACTACAAAACGAACGTTCTGCCAGCATAGTAGAGTTAGAAAGCAATATTAAAGAAAAACTATATGGGCAAGACGAAGCAGTAGATTCAGTACTTGAACGTGTCTACATTAACTTTTCAGGCATTGGCAACGATTCTCGCCCCATTGCTTCATTTTTGTTCTTGGGTCCAACAGGTACTGGTAAAACGGAACTTGCTAAATTGCTGGCCAAGAATTTAGATATGCAATTATTAAAGTATGACATGAGTGAATATCAAGAAAAACATACTGTTAGCTCATTAATTGGTGCTCCGCCTGGTTATGTAGGATTTGAAGATGGCAATGTCGGAGGTGGAAAACTTATTTCGGACATTTCAAAGAATCCATATTCAATTATTTTGTTTGACGAAATTGAAAAAGCACATCCAGATGTTATCAACATTATGTTACAAATGCTTGATGAAGCTCGCATTACATCAGCCAATGGAAAAACAGTTAATCTCAAAAATACCATTATCATTATGACATCAAATTTAGGATCTCGTGATAATGAAAATAATAATATTGGGTTTGGGCAAGACTTAGAAAAAACTGGATCAGAAGAAAAAGCAATGAAAAACTTCTTCAAGCCTGAACTACGCAATCGTATTGACCAAATATGTAAATTCAAAAAACTTGATACATTGGCCATTAAGAAAGTTGTACTTAAATTTGTTGAGCAATTACAAACAAGTTTAACTACAAAAAATATCAAACTTAATTTATCCGAATCAGTTATTGACATGTTAGCTGAAAAAGGATATGACAGTAAAATGGGGGCTCGTCCTTTGAATCGCAAAATTGATGAACTTATTCGTGTACCATTAAGTAAGAAAATTTTATTCGAACGGTTAACTGACTGTGTAATTAATGCTATAATGGTAGATGATAAAATTGATTTTACAATTATACCAACAACTACATTTCCAGCTTTAGATAGTTCCGGAATAATTGTGCTGAATAATGAATCCCCTAACATTTAATCCTGTTCCTAAAGACAAATATTTTTACGACAAATATCGATATTGTATAGCGTTTGCTTTAGATGAAGTAAGTGCTATGAAAACACTCGACCATCAATATATTGATGCTGTTATTGAACGTAGAAAAGTTTGGCGCGAAGTCGCACAACAACGCTGGGTCAATGGGAAAAAAGGTGGTATTACTAGATCAATGCCTTCCATAGCAGGATATCGTTGGAAGGAAATTACAGATAAAACTGTAGAAAATTTACACGAATTAGCCGACATATTAATGAAAACTTCTATAGATTTTAAATTAGTTACATCAGTTAATCAAGGTTGGGTGTATACAAATAGTGTTACATTAATTAAACGATTAACTTCCGTAAGTTTTCTTAAAGATATAGAGTATACCGAGTCAATAATTGTACGTCCTAGAAATACTATTAAGTTAACAAATCCTACGCACACTCATCGTAGTTATTTTAAAGGTACAAAATTAACCGCCCAAGATAAAACAAATCTCAATAACTTTTTTATCAATCAAACAGAATATATACGAATTAGCCCTGCTTTGAGCAAATGGTTAGAAAATCCCTATACCCGTACTCAAGATTATTTCTTTATAGATCATACAGGTGAAAGCTGGTTAATAATGTTATCTTTAGTTAGAGCAGGATTAGTGAGGAAAACTGCTGAAATTATACCAGCATAAATACTTGACTATGACTTTAACTACAGAAACACTATTACCCACAACCGTTTATGGTACCCCCTCGGGAAACTATGATGGATCTAGTACTACTTTTATTGGCAACGCTATTCCGGCTGCTAACTTTTACGGTGGACAAGGTTCCGCGCAAACTGCTATAATTGAAGTAACAGGTCTACTAGCCAATATTACAATACAAGGCAGTTTAAATGATTGGACCGAACAGGCTGTATGGTTTGACATTGAACGTTATGGTAATACTACAGTTCCAGTCACTGAAACAACTGCTATTAATATGGTGGGTAATTTTGTTTGGCTTCGAGCCGCTGTTACAGATTTTACCGCAGGCACCGTCAATTCAGCTAACGTAATATATTAAGCTAAATATTACAATGCGTACTATTGTAATTTACCCCGGTCGTTATCAACCCCCACACAAAGGTCATAAATCTTCTTATGATTATTTGACAAAAAAGTTTGGTGAAAATAACGTTTTTGTAGCCACGTCAGATGTTGTTGCTCCAATGACTAGCCCTTTTAGTTATCCAGATAAAGTAGAAATGCTTGCCAAATTGGGAATTCCAGCTAGTCACATTGTGCAAGTTCGGAACCCATATCAAGCGCAGGAAATTACACGTGATATTTCTAATCCTGAAGATACAGCATTGGTATTTGCTGTATCTGAAAAAGATATGACTGATGAAAAGCCACGTTTTACGTTTGGAGTGAAGAAAAACGGTGAGCCATCTTACATGCAACCATATCCAGAAAATGGTAAAAAATTGCAACCATTAACTAAACACGGTTATGTTATGGTAACTCCGACTACTACATTTAAAGTTAAAGGAAAAGACGCCAATTCTGCTACAGCAATACGCAAACTGTATATAGATGGAAATGACAATGACCGTAAACAAATTATCCATGATTTATATGGTGTCGATGATTCAGCAATTAAAGATATTTTTGACAAGAAATTAGGCGTAGCTAAAAAGACTAAAGAAGTAGTATTACAACCGCCTCCACTTGATGCCAATGTATTAGATACCCCGGCGCCATTGCAACGTGAAAATAAAAAATACCAAGCAAAAAAAGCACGTTTATTAGAATCAACTATACTAGCTGAACGTAAAGCTGCACATTGTTATCGTTCCTATGACGAAGATTTAATACCTAATTACATAGACGAAAAAACAGGCAGAAAATTTTACCGGTGATATAACTTCTGTTAAATATTAGGACATATTTTAACAGAGGAAAAAATGGTATCCACAAATCAAGCAGTAGAAGCAAAAGCCCCCGAAGTAACTCCAACAACAGAAGCCCCAGCTCAACAGGCACCTGGACCCGGTCAAGTACAAATCAATATTGATTTCTTAAAAACTACTAGAGTACACATCTGTATGCCCTGTTACGGTGGAATGTTAACAGAATCAACTTTCATGAGCTATATTAAATGGGCTAATACTGCTCGTCAATTGGGCATTGATTGGACTATGGAAACCATGACCAATGAGAGTTTAATCTCTCGTGCCCGTAATACTCTCACAGCCAAATTCCTCTCAAATCCAGATTCCACACATTTAATGTTTATTGATGCTGACATTGGTTGGGAACCATGGCATTTGCTAGTTATGTTAAATCGTGATGTGGATGTTATTGGTGGACTATACCCGATGAAATCACTGCCAGTTAAATGGTGTGTAAACGGCTTTGAAGGTGCCGAAGAAGGTCCAGATGGTTTACAAGAAGTTACTAAAACAGGCACAGGTTTCCTCTTAATGAAACGTGGAGTATTTGAAAAATTAAATGCTCACCCAGCAGTTAAACCATTTAACTCCGATATTGGTCTCCCACCAGAGTTAAATGTGTATATGAAAACTTATTTTGACACAGCAGTTCGCGAAAATCGCTATTATAGTGAAGATTGGACATTCTGCGAAAACTGGCGCGATCTAGGTGGTAAAGTTTGGGTAGATAAACGAGTATTGCTACGTCATACTGGAACTTATGTATTTGACTTTGCTACCCAAGATCAACTGTACAAAGATTTACATGAAATTGTGGTTAACAATCAAGCACAAGCACAGACTGTAGCACAGGCTACTGGTGCGGCTCCGGCACCAGCAATGGCAGCCCCAGTTGATACTACCGCTGTTCCTGCTCCGGCTGCTCCGGCTGCTCAGGTTATAGCAAGTAGTAAGGGAAAAAAGAAAAAATAAACTGAATAGTTTATAAACGGGCAAAGCCGCTATCAGCAATGTTAGCGGTTTTGTTTTTTTGCACTAAATATATTAATGAACATTCAAGAACTTAAATCTTATAATCTAGCCGATGCAGTAAAGTTTCATGACCATCTTAATCCTTTATTGTGGGATAGGCAAGAACATTTACACCCCGAAATAAAGGATCAATTATTAGCCATTGCCGCTGATTTTAGCGAATTTTTGGGAGTTAAAGATTTAGAACTTAAAGACATAACAATATCTGGTAGCAATGCCGCTTATTCTTATACGCCACACTCAGACATAGATTTACACTTAATTGTTGATTTATCCAATGAAGCTAATAACGAAGTTTATCGCGAGTTATTTGATGCTAAGAAATTTATATATAATAGCGAAAATAAAATTACCATAAAAGGTATTCCAGTTGAGTTATATGTACAAGATGCTGGACAGGCGCATCATAGTCAAGGAATTTATAGTATTTTAAATAATAATTGGATACAAGTACCTCGTAGAAAACATGCTGACATAGATGACATGAGTGTTCGTAGCAAATATCGAGATTTAAGCAAACGTATTCGAGAAGCTATCAAAACTAATTCTACAGAAAAAATGTCCGAGGTTATGGATAAAATAAGAGCTTTGCGTCAAACTGGTCTTGCTGAACATGGAGAATTTGGTGCTGAAAATTTAGCATTCAAACTGCTCCGCAATAAAGGTGATTTAGAAAAATTATCCAAAGCTCGTAAAGCAGCAAAAAGTCAAGAATTAAGTTTAAAAGAACGCGAACGTACGCCTACCCCAGTTGTATATGGATATAAATCTGATCGAGATTACATTGATGAAGTAGGTATTACTCCTGATGGTACTGATCCTAGCACTTGTGAATTTACCAATGAAGGACAATTAAACGAAGTAGGTATTACGCCTGATGGTACTGATCCTAGCACTTGTGAATTTACCAATGAAAATGATAATAATCAATCAGAAACAAATATCATTGATGACTTTGTAAAATTTTGTATTGACAAATTAAAATTAGATAATCCTCCTAAATTAAGATTACGCCGAGATCCAACATGGTCACAACGCAATAAAACATTTGGAAGATTTAATCCTCAAACAGGTGAGTTAGAGGTGGCGGTAGGATCTAGACATATTATGGATACTCTTCGTACCCTGGCACACGAACTTACACACCAACACCAGCACGAAACTATCGATATGCCAGATACAGCAGGAGAAACTGGAAGCGAGTTTGAAAATGAAGCTAATGCTCGCGCTGGCATAATTATGCGCGACTATGGTAGTATGCATCCTGAATTGTTTACTGACAATATTATTGACGAAGGATACGGAGCCATTACACCTGCTGGCGAAAAAATTGTTAAATGGCAACAAGATAAACTTGCTGGAAAAGAATTTGCCATTCAAGGTTATAGAATTAAATTTACTGATAAAGGTCTTTTGATTTTTAAAGGTGCTGATTTAATTTTTAAAAAACCCGGAGATTATTCCAATCCTACTAATTTGGATATGACCAAGGCTAGGCGATATATTACTAATTTGTCTAGAAATTGGAAACCAGATCCTATAGTAAATGAAGCTACTGGCTATATCCCCACTGCCGCAGAAGCACATGATCCACGTTTTGAAATGGCACTTACTGTAGATATACGCCCAGGTGCGCTTGGCAAAAATGCCAATAAGTTATTATTAGATACTGATAGCCAAGGTCGTCCACAAGAACTACGTCCAGATGGCATAGTACATCGTATGATGGAAGAATTAGAATTGTTTAAAAGGAATTAACAATGAAAGCTCGTGAATTTATTATCGAATCTGCACAGACAACACTAGGTGGATTTAAAGTCACTCCGTTACATATTGAAGATCAAGGTGTTGAAGAATCTGACATTAGTGGGTTATTAGCAGCCGGCCAATTTAATAAACAATTTAGAATTACAGCAAATATATACGGTGTCATAAAACACTTTAAGGTCAAAGCTCAGAGCGCACGAATCGCACAACATAAAGTTGAGATTCACCACCCCGGGGCTAAAATTTTAAATGTAGAAGAAATTACAAATGAAGCTATTGGGTTAAATGCTCCACATCGCCGAATGAGTCGCGATGAGTTACAAGGTTATACCGATCGTATTAAAACTGGTACTAAGACAAAGAAAGATAGATTTGCTCCAATCATACACGGTAGCAATATCAAAGCAATTACTAAAGATGACGAAGGTACCGAATGGGATTTAGATGATTTAGCCCGACAAATCACTACCCGCCCTCGTTCATTATTAGGCACTAATGCTAAAATGAGTAAGAGTGCTACAGAAGGCGAAATTGTTTATGACTTAACATTGCCAGCATTAAGCGGTGTTGTTGTGGACGAGGAAACAGGCGATTTTGTAGAAATTACTACTTGCCCTGGTGCTGGTGGTTGTCAATTATTTTGTTACGCTCGTAAAGGTGGATATGTAATGTTCCCTGCTAGTAGTATGTCAGCTGCACAAGCATTAAACTTTTTAGTCAATGACCCTGCTGGATATATGGCCATGGTTAACAAAGAAATACAAGGTCTTAAAGGCAAAGCAGACAAGCATGGTATTAGATTAGTTGTACGCTGGCATGATGCTGGAGATTTCTTTAGTAAAGAATATTTAGATCTAGCATTTAACGTTGCTCGTACTAATCCAGATGTAAAATTTTATGCTTATACAAAAATAGCCGCGGCTGCGACTGCCAACAAACCAGATAATTTTATTGTTAACTTTAGTTCGGGAAGTAAACGCGGTGAAGAAAAGCAAATTGAACTACACAAAGCTCAAGGAAACGCAGTGAAAGATGCTGTAACATTACCCAAAGACTTGTTCCGCACATTGTTTGTTACGGATGCTAAAGGCAAATATGTTAAAGATACCAAAGGTCGTACACAAGTTAAAAGTCCTGAAGCATGGGAAGAATTTAAAAAAATGCTGGCCACTAGGTATAAAATTGATCCAGCATCAATTATCACATACGATCAAATGTTAACAATTCCTGAAGGCCCTCAACCTAAGTGGAATGTGGTTATATTTCCAGCAGGACACGGAGACCGTGCTGCCAACAGATTGGATGTAATTAACAGTTTTTTAATGTTCCACTAAAATGATTTTAAACGATTTTATCCAACCTAAACTAAAGTTTAGTCGTGAAAAACTAGACGCAGTTCTTGTTGAGCTTTGCGATATGGTTATCGAAGGTCAACAAGATAATCCAGACTTTTATGGTATGGTAGCTGCCGCGGTATTAGATCCTCGAGGTAGATTAGTCACTGGTGTAAATTATCTATATGGAAATTCAAGAATCCATGCTGAACGAGCAGCCATAGACAAGTATGAAGAAGAGTATGGAGAATTGCCAAAAGGCAGTATTGTAATTACTACACTGAGCCCATGCTGTGAAGATACTGGCGATAATCGCTATGGTGTTAGCTGTACAGATTTATTAAATGAAAAACATGTCAAATTAGCCTATTGTGGGTATCAAGATCCCACACAGGACAGTAAAAATAGTTTTATAGTTATTGTCACTGAAAATGAAAAATTAAAATCACTCTGTAAAAAATTTGCTGATACATTTTTGGACAAAGGCATTACTGAAAGTGCTGAATCAAGTCGTGCCCAACAGTTTATTGACAGCGTATATAGTCAGTATCCAGATTGGCCTTATGGCCAAGCAGATAAAGTTATGGTATGGGGTGAGGGCGAAGATCAACAATTTGCCGCGTTCAAACTTAAACCTGGAACGGCACCTGACACAGTAGAAATAGATTGGATTATGGCTGGCCCCGAACAGCGCAAAGGCGTTGGTAGTCGCGCTATTAAAGAATTACAGCGACAAGCAAAAGAGGCCGGTATCAAATTAACATTATACCCTTGGGCTAAAGGCAATGTAAGTCAAGCATCACTGACTAGGTTATACAAACGTCATGGATTTAAACCTGTCGCAAAAGGTGCTAAGCCAATGCGCTGGAACTGCTAAATGAGATTTTTTGAAATAGCCCGCATACCAAAAAGCCAATTAGATGGGTGGGGCGATGCAGATACCATAACCCCACAGCAAGAACCTGTAGGTTCAAAACCCTTGCCAGGTGGTAGTGGATACAAATATCACGTAAATCGCAAAGGCAACGATAATATAGAAATTACTTTGTATGACAAAGGAGAAATTATTGCCGAATTAGATTTAGAAGAATTAGGAGCTCCCATTCCACTTTGGCGAGTTGAAACTGTTGTTGCTACTCCCGAATATCAAGGTCGAGGCTTAGGTATGGCATTATATGGTATAGCATTAAGTATATTAAAATTAACTCTAGTAGCAGGCGAAACACAAACTCAACACGGTGCTCGCCAATGGCTTAAACTAAGTCAGATACCCGGTGTAGAAGTTATGGGTATGAAAACTGCTCCTAAAAAAGATTATAACCCTGGACCAGATAATCAAGTATTATGGTCGGGACCTGAATACCATACATATACTTTCCCTGTAGCACAAGGATCTAAATCAATGAAAAGTGCCCAGCGCGGTAATGGAATATATAATTCAGCTGGCGCATCTATGATTGCCAAATGGACTGGCAAATAATACTAAAAATATAATACGCTAAATACAGTATGACAAAACAATTTGTTCGCATACTGAGTAATATTGACTGTGATTGGGAAGGTTTATCTCCCACATACAGACTATATGTTAACGATGAGTTATTTTCTGAACGTACTTGGCGCTGGACCGATAAAGTTTTACAGGAAAATTTACAAGTTGAGGCAGAACCTGGAATTTATGAATTAAAATATGAGCTGGTACCTCCTCATTTAGCCACTTTTAAAGTGGGCAGTTTATCTGTAGCTTATGGGCCAGCTGAGATCGTCGACAACACACATTTTAGGATTACAGCATGAGATTACATGAATTTGTTAATTTGCAAGAAGAGGCATCAGTTGGGGCAACTGCTAGCGGCAGTGTTGCCACTGTAGCAATGCCGCTAGGCGCTGTACAAAGAAGAATACCAGCAGATTCATTTTTTATCGGAGTTGAAACTATAGATTCTACTCCTAATACTCCTAAAGAGTATAAAACATATAAGGAAAAATCTAAAGTTTAACCAATTTATTTCTTGATTTATTTCTTTGTATTGAACCAACACCACGATAATACCCCTCAGGGCATCTATCTGATTTAACACTATCTCTTCCTTTAACGCCGCCCGGCCCTCCCCCTGTTTCAGGTATACGATTTGCCCAATTATTGCTTTCGGCAACATTCCATAATTTGCTGTAGTATCTTCCAGCAGATTTCATTTCTTCTTTATTATCAGTTTCTAATAAAATTTCGGTATCGACGTCATAACCATAATCTTGTATATGCAAAGTCCAATCAACACCCGAACCTTCATATTTAAATGGATTTTTAGATGGTTGACCTAAATATTGTAACCCTGTTATTCTGCGAGTCTTTTTGTAGAGATAGTAAATACTCATGCTGATTGCTCCTTTAAAGCATTAGGGTAGTTGGGGATTACAGTCCCGCGAACTACACTTCTATTTAGTTAATTTAACTAAATAATAGATAATATATAAAGGATTTATAATGCTTGCTGAATTATTAAAAGTGCTACTTGCTTCTACATTTACTTATTACCTTAAAGCACACTTTTTTCATTGGTCAGTAGAAGGCAAAGACTTCTATCAATATCACAAATTCCTACAAAAAATCTACGAAGATGCTTACGGGGCTGTAGATACTATTGCGGAATTTATTCGCACACTAGACGAATATGCCCCGGGAAGCCTAACTCGTTATCAAGAACTATCACGTATTCAAGATCAAACTAAAGTGCCAAGAGCACAACTAATGATAGAAGAGTTATTGCATGACTCACATATTATGATTGAACTTCTCAATGAATGTTTTGCTGCTGCCACAGCAGAAAATAAACAAGACATCGCAAATTTTATTGCTGAAAGATTAACTGCTACTAATAAGTATATCTGGATGCTATCAAGTTTTTTAAAAGAATCTAGAGAGTGATATGGATAATGAATTTTACAGCATAGTAGAAAAATTAGCTATTCTTGAAGGACGTATTGCTCCCAAGGATAAAGAAACATTGTCTGCGGCAAAACAAAAGAAGCCAGCACTTTTTAATAATTTAAAAAAAGCTGATGAAAATGTTATACCTGATGTTGGCGGCGTTCCTGTTGCTGAAGCTAATATGGAAGAAGATGTAGTATCCAAAGTAAAAGCATCACTAGCTGATTATTTAAAATCTGCCGAAGAAGAATTAAAACAAGATTCAGATTTAATCAAAAAGAAAAAACAAGATTTAGATCTAAAGAAAAAAGAATTAAAGGATTTAGACTTACAACAAAAAGCTCATCAAGAAGTTGACGAAGCTGATGAAGACGATGAAGACGATGAAGAAGGTGATGACGATTTATTCTATGTTGTTTTACATGACCGCGATGATGACTCAACATTTGTTGGCGAAATTTATAAGCAAGATGGCCGTTGGCGCGAAGGCAATGTCAGTGGAAATCCTCCATATAATTGGGGTGGATCACACACTTATATGAGTTATTTGACACCTCAAGATATCTGGCAACATATTCAAAATGATTTCCGTCGCGGGTTTGATATTGCTGGCCCATTTAGCGACCAGCAAAAAGCATTAGACTACGCAGAATATGAATTTGGAACTGAAGAATTAGACGAAGACCACAGAAAACTTGAAGTAGGCGACCGCGTTATGGTTATGGGACCAAATCATTATCAAGGTGAATTTGCTAAGGTTGAAGAATTTAGTCCGTCAGGTAAATTTGTTGTAGTAAAATTTGACAATGGCGATGAAGCAAGTATGCATTTATCAGATGTTGAATTTCACAATGATCAAGAAGATGTCGAAGATTGGGAAGAAGAATTGGATGAAAACCCAACAGAAGCTCCTCCGCAATCAGCTTCAGGTGGTGGAGGGAATCCCACATACGCAGAAAGTACTACAGCGCCAGTAAAAACAGTTCATGTACCAGTGGAATGTGGCGATACTGCTATTGGCGGAGCAGGTGGAGCAGGCGGTGGCACACTATTAGTTGAACTACATGGTGATGAACGTGATGGATTTTGTATTAAACGTGCTGGACGAGAATTACCAACAAGATTTAAAACATTAGCAGAAGCTGAATTAGCATTAGAAATGTATGTAGCGCATCGTAAGACCAAACACGATGCTGAACAATCTACTGATTATCTTGAAGAAAAATAAACATGAATATATTTGATTTGTTCGAAGGCGACTCTGCTCGCGATAAATGGAATAAAGAATCCGCCAAACGTGATGCGGCCGCTAAAAAGCGTGAAGAAGAAATGACAGCACGACATAATCGAGGCAAAGAAGATATGTCAGGCGCAATTGATCGTTTAGAAAAACATTTAAATACTCCTGTTAAAGAACATGATATGTCGGAAGGCTGGAGTGACGCGATTGTTAGTCAAAGAACCGGCCGACCACGCACACCCTACTCAGTGTATATCAAAGGTAAGAAGTGGCGAGATTTTGAAAACGAAGATCATGCAGAAGCTGTAGCAAATAAATTACGAGCCAAATTCAAAGCTGACGGTCGTGACGCCAGTGTTATTACTATTGCCCCTACTGACTATGATAAAGATATAGTAAAAAAAGAAGCAGCAGTAAACGACGTAAACTTTGGTCATACAGTAACTAAAGGTGCTTGGATTGTACACCAGGATGGCAAGAAACCAATTAGATTTAAGACACACATCGGCGCTAAAAAATATGCTGAAAAAAACGGCGGCAAAGTTTACTCAAGTGAGTTCTACGCAGACAAGATTCAATCACAGGTTGATGAGCATGGTGGTGGTGTAAACGCTATGAATAAATATATTTCATGGCGCAATAGTGCTAACAAAGAACGTGGAATCACAAAATACCAACCTGTAGGCAAACCTGCCGAAAGTTTACGAGAGTTTGCCCTAGGTGATGAAGGTGAGGAAGATACTTTACTCAAGTTTGCTCGCTTATGGTGGAATGGTGACGAAGCTACACAAAATAAAGTTGAAGAAGTATTAGCCAAGATGGGTTGGACTATTGGTGAAAATGAATCTGGCGATGAAAACGATGCTTGTTTTGTTGTTCGCAATGGTGACATGAACGGCGATAGTTATATTGCGTTTGGCAAAGAAGATTTAAATGAAGGTTCAATGTCCACTGCCGCACATCATCATGCTGGTCCAGAATTTCCAGGATATTGGAAAGGAACTGACTCTGCTAGTTTATCACGTAGACGTATGGTGGGTGATGATATAGAAGAAGGTATTGAAGGTAACATGACCGTTAAGTCCTCACCACTATCAGAGCCATTACGTAAACGTAATTTTGTTGCTAAAAATTCTCCCATTACCGGTGCTGGAAAACACACCAATCAGTTAAAAAAAGCCATGGCAGCAGGCCGCAATGCCAAGCATAAAGCACAAACTATTCCATTCGATGAAAGTATGAATTTTATGGAGTGGGCAGTAAACAATGACTATAATTTTGCAAAAAATCCCGCTGTTTACAAAGAAGCCAAAGAAGCATTTAAAAAAAAAATAAACGAAATATCTAAAGATAAAATTGAAAAGTACTACACTGATGTTATTAAAAAACAAGCTGACAACATTGGTATCCAGCCTAATATGTATAGCAAGCTAGAACCAAAACATCAACGTGGTATTGATAGAGCAAATAATCGTTTATACAAAAATAATGAAGAGCGCGGACCAATAGCGCCGCACGAAACATATTATGGCGCAATGGATGAAGCCAAAGGTTTAGGTACACAAGTTAAAATCATCAAAGGCAGTGATGCGGGCAAAATTGGATGGATTAGAGAAATTAAACTTGGTTCTTTTAAAGGAGCTCCAAAAACTTATTATATTGATCTCGAAGATGGTGGGCAAGCAAATAATTTACCTGGCACTGCATTACGCATAATTAAAAACAAAGTAGATGAAAGTTTACAGCCAGGCGAATACTATGTTTGGACCGTATACTTTGATAATGGCGGTAAACAAAATATTAAAGTAACCTCAGATAATTTTGATCCAACAGCATATTATGCCAATCAAAACAAAGCGGTAGTAAATGTAGATTATAATTGGGAGAAACATAATGAAATTTAAAAATATTGTAGCAATGACGCTAGTAGTATTTGCAGGCGCAGTTTCAGCCGAGCCATTACACATTTGCAAAAACATTGACTATGCACTTTGTGCTGCTAGTCCAACAACACCAACAGGTAAAACTATGAAGGTTGATGGCAAAACATTCAAAGAAGGTATGGCAGTTTGTCCCATACTTCACGGCGATGCTGTAGCCAATTTGAGTTTAATGAATGGATCGTGTGATGTTCCTGGACCAGGTAAAATTTGGAGTTTGTTTGGAGTTCCGGCTCAAACAAACTATCCGCAACAACCAACATGGGCAGTAGCCCCAGCCGCATTTAGAAGTTTTACAATTGGCACAACATCAACAACCGGTATGAGCAATATGTGGAGTTTTCCATGCGATATACAAGCACAAAAAGTCAATGGCGTAAAATTGGCATCTTGCTACGGTCCTATCATGGAAAGTCCTTGGACAAATGACCATGTCAAACCAGGCCAAATTGGATTTACGCAAGCCGCCGAAGGTGTAACATATCCTGTTGGTGGTAATGCTCCTGCTAATATCGTAATTAAAAAGTAATATGAATCCAAACGAGTATCCGGTATACCCAGAAGATGATGGGTATGACACTCCAAAAAATCCATTTTCTCCAGTTTAGTTGACTAGTCAAGATAAATATGCTATCATAGCATATGACACTTAAATCTACTAAACGAATTGGTATACTGGTTGCCCGCACTAACTTTGTTTATCGCGGGGTAGGTGCTTATGCTAAAAGTATTATTGATTGGGCATTAAGTTTAGGATACCACGTTGATGTCATTTCTGATGCTCCTGTAAGACGTGATGGTTTATTTGATCAATATGAATTACGGGTTCAGTGGATTAGTCCTCCTACTACCATAGATGATAATGTTTACAAAGAACTGGCTTCTTTTTCAAAACCATTTGATACCACACTGAGCATTAATTTTCGTAACGCATTAGTTTACGCATTGCGTCATCATACTTACGATATGATAATTACAAATACTGGCGAAGCATTGGATGCTGTAACTGGTATTGGTGTACACAAATATTGCACAGTACTACATCCTACGCATCATGAATCCGAAGCTGGAGTTAAAGTTAAACATGACATTTTTGCTCCTGGTGTAACCGATCGTTATCGCGCTTTATGTAACTTACCCGATGTACTACTGGCTTGCCAAAGTGATTGGATACAAGAAAATGCTCAAACACAATATCCTGACAAAGTGACTGAATGTTTAGTTGTGCCTCCATTAGTTCCAGAAAAAGAATTACTTGATTTTAGCACATTGCCAACAGAACGTTGGGGAGTAGGATTTGTTGGCCCTTGGGAACCACGTAAAAATCCCGAAGCATATATTGCCGCACTTAAAGCCTCGGGATTACCTGGCGTAGTACTGGTGCCATCAGAAACATCTGCTAAGAAATTTAAGGAACGTTTTAAACAAGAAGGTATTGAGTATAAAATTCACGTGGGTGTCACTGGCGCGGAAAAAACAAGAATTATACAAAGTTTGGCGGCTGCATATCATCCAGCAGTTAGTGAAACTTTTGGATTAGGAGCATTAGAAACTGCTCACAGTTGCCCTACTGTATTACTATCTAAACATGATTGGAGCTACGCACATAAAGACTATGCTGTTATAGTGGAAGAAAGTGAAGCCGCTGATGTACTTAAATCAGTATATGGAGCAGGAGTTATCAAAGAAGTACAAGACATATTAACAGCACGTCATAAAACTATTAGTGAGCAATTAGTCAAATTGGCTACCCGAAAAAAAATCACAACCGTTCACAAAAATAACTTTCACACAGAATTGGGAACCGTGGGTTTAATAAATCATAAAGAATTTACTGATACTCATAATTCTTTTTGTACAGATGAAATATATAAAATGTTACGACTACCGGCGGTAGAAGCTGTAGAAGTGTTACATAGTTATAACGAAACATATTATAGAAATCGAGGAAGTAACTTGTTGCCGGAGGAAAAATCAGATCCTAGCAGTTTGTTTACTTTCGAATAGAATGGCCTTAGGACCGGTAATTCGTTACCGTAGGCTGGGCGGCTACTGCCTTGAGTAATCCGATTCGCTACCGGAACCTCTAAAAGTAGCATTACCAATTTACTACAATTTAATTAATTAATCGTGTATAATACTACATCAAAGGAGATTTAAATGTCAGACAGAATTTTTACCGCAGAACAAACTAATAAACTTACTCAAGTCATTAATGAAGGCATGCAGGTTATGCAAGAAATTGAAACACTGACTGGCGGATTAAGTGACACTGTCAAAGCAGTTGCTGAAGAATTGGAAATCAAACCCAACATTCTCAAAAAAGCCATTCGCTTGGCACATAAATCTGAATTTGGTCGTGAACAAGATGACCATGCTTTACTTGAACAAATTCTCACACAAGTTGGTAAGACACTATAAATATTATAGTTAGAAGTAAGAGTCGTTCACTTAAAGAACATGAGACACGGCTTACCGGCCATAAACGGAGAATAATTTGAGTTATGTAGATTGTCTATACGATCGCGAACATGATCGTATCCATGTTGTAGAACGTGTCAACGGCGAACGTGTTTACAAAGAATATCCAGCTGATTATATCTTTTACTACAACGATCCGCGTGGTAAATTTACTTCAATATATGGCACTCCTGTTGCTCGTTTTTCCAGTCGCAACGCCAAAGAGTTTCGAAAAGAAGTTGCTATCCAACGTGGCAAACAACTTTATGAATCGGATATCAATCCTATATTCCGTTGTTTAGAAGAAAACTATAAAGGCAAAGATGCTCCTGAGCTTCAAACAGCGTTTTTTGACATTGAAGTAGACTTCCACAAAGACAAAGGATTTTCTCCTACCACTGATCCGTTCAACGCCATTACTGCCATTTCAGTTTACCTACAATGGATGAATCAACTGGTTACTTTAGTTGTTCCGCCCGCACATATGAGTTTGGCAACAGCGCAGGAAGTTGCCGCTGACTTTGAAAATTGTATTGTGTTCGAGCATGAAGCTGATATGCTTAAAACATTCCTTGACTTAATTGAAGATGCTGATGTTATATCCGGCTGGAATAGTGAAGGATATGACGTGCCATATACTATCAATCGTATTACTAGAATACTAAGCAAAGACGACACCCGTAGATTTTGTTTATGGGGCCAATACCCTAAACAACGAGAATTCGAACGCTTTGGCGCCACTAGTACAACTTATGATATTGTTGGTCGTGTACACATGGACTACATGCAATTATATCGCAAATACACATACGAAGAGCGACATAGTTACAGTTTAGATGCTATTGGTGAATATGAATTAAGTGAAAGTAAAACAGCATACGAAGGTACGCTAGATCAATTATATAATCAAAATTTTAAAAAGTTTATTGAATATAATAGACAAGATACATTGTTACTTGACAAGTTAGATAAAAAGTTGCGGTTTATCGAATTAGCAAATGAATTAGCTCACGCCAATACTGTATTACTTCCAACTACAATGGGAGCGGTGGCTGTAACTGAGCAAGCTATTATTAACGAAGCACATGAACGTGGGCTTGTTGTGCCAAATCGTAAACAAAGATTAACTGATGATGAAACTGCGGCTGCTGGTGCCTATGTTGCGTATCCCAAAAAAGGAACACATGAATGGGTAGGTGCTGTAGACATTAACTCTCTATATCCAAGTGCTATCCGCGCACTAAACATGGGAATGGAAACAGTAGTTGGGCAACTAAGACCTGTAATGACTGAACGTTATATCGACGAATTAGTATCTAAAGGAAAAACATTTGCCGCGGCTTGGGAAGGTGTATTTGCCAGTTTGGAATATACAGCAATCATGGAACAACAGCGTGGCACTGAAATTACTATTGACTGGCAGGACGGGGAACATTCAGTACATTCTGCTTCTGAAATATGGGAAATGATTTTTAATAGTAATCAACCTTGGATGTTAACAGCCAATGGCACTATCGTTACTTACGAAAAGAAAGGTGTCGTTCCTGGATTATTAGAGCGTTGGTATGCCGAACGAAAAGAAATGCAAGAAAAGAAAAAAGAAGCTACCGATCCTAAAGAAATTGCATTTTGGGATAAACGACAACTTGTAAAAAAGATTAACTTGAATAGCCTATACGGGGCAATTCTTAATCCGCATTGTAGATTTGCGGACAAACGTATTGGACAATCAACCACATTATCTGGACGCAGTATTGCTCGGCATATGGCAGGTTATATCAACGAATGTATTACCGGCAAGTTTGATCATTTGGGTGATGCTATTGTATATGGCGATACAGACTCGTGTTATTTTAGTGCCTGGCCCGTTCTCAAAAAAGAAGTTGCGGCAGGCAATATGGAATGGAGCAAAGAAATTTGTATTCAATTATATGATTCAATTGCTGAACAAGTAAATTTATCGTTTCCAGCATTTATGGAACAAGCGTTCCACTGCCCTAGAGAAGCTGGTGAATTAATCAAAGCCGGTAGAGAATTAATAGCATCTAACAGTTTGTTCATTACTAAAAAACGTTATGCTGTATTAATTTATGATTTAGAAAATAAACGTCTTGACATTAATGGGTCACATGGCAAAATTAAAGCTATGGGCTTAGATTTAAAACGAAGCGATACACCAAAAGTTATTCAAGAATTTTTGTATGAAATTTTAGAAAAAGTATTGACAGGTACTACGAGAGATGAAATCGTAGACCGTATTCGAGAATTTAAATATGCGTTTGCTGAGCGTCCAGCCTGGGAAAAAGGAACTCCTAAACGTGTCAACAATTTAACCAAATATGGAAAAGCCGAAGAAGCTGAAGGCAAAGCAAATATGCCAGGGCATGTTCGAGCAGCATTGAACTGGAACAATATGCGTCGCATGAACAGCGACAATTATTCTATTGCGGTAGTTGACGGAATGAAAACCATTGTGTGTAAATTAAAACCCAATCCCATGGGATGGACTAGTATTGGATACCCAACTGACGAACAACGATTACCGGATTGGTTTAAAGAATTACCCTTTGACGATGGATTAATGGAAGCTACTATTGTAGATCAAAAAATTGACAATTTATTAAGTGTATTAAACTGGGATTTAGCAAGTGCTACTAACACAGAAAATACATTCCAAACATTATTCGAGTTCTAAATGCCTTTAAGCGATATTGTACTTGTAAAAACACAATTAGATAAATTATCGGCTATTCCAATTCAAAAAGTAGCTGTTCATTCATTAAATGAAATTACACAATTATCCAACAGACTGAATGATACAAAACAAACCATAGAACAAGCATTTGATAATTTTGAACATGAGCTTGACCAAGTTAAATTAGGAATAAAAAAAGACATAGAAGAAAGTGAAAAACACTGGTTTCAAGAAAGTTATAAATCTTATAAAGAAGTAATTGAATGGGAGTTATCTGAAGATCCTGATACTATATTTAAAATTAGAAAAGGGTATGTTGAGGATATGGAATTGTTGCGTAGTAGATTACGATTATACGTAGATTGGAAATATGCCGCTATCGTTATTCATCCAGGACAAGAAGAATTTATAGAAGATATGGTAGGATTTGATCCATTATACATAATAGACGTAAAACACGATTTACTGTTATCAGCATTAGGAAAATTCCCTGAACAATATCAAAATCGATTACGCTCTTATACCATTACTGAAAATTTTGATAAAGATATTTTAGATAAGATACCCGATAGTCAATTTGGGTTATGTTTGGCCTATAATTATTTAAATTATCGTCCGTTTGAAATGATAAAAAAATATTTAATTGAAATTTATCAAAAACTCAAACCAGGCGGAACATTTATCTTAACTTTTAACGATTGTGATAAAACAAGTGCTGTTAAACTAGTAGAAAAAAATGAACGGCCTTACACACCAGGGCATTTGATTAAAAGTTTTGCTGGGAGTTTAGGATACCAAATTGTATATACTGACAATACCGACCAAGCCAGTACTTGGTTAGAATTGTGTAAACCTGGTGAATTAACAACAATAAAAGGTGGTCAAAGTTTGGCAGAAATAGTTTCAAAACCGTTGTAAAATCTAAATAAAGCTGTTATACTATTAACATTACATAAAGGAAATATAAATGCGTGATAATCTTTTGGACTTAGTTAGTCATACTTTTGACTTGGGTTGTATTGATCAAGTTAAAGTTGTTGGAACTGATAAAGAAACAAGCATCAGTGGTTTAGCTGAAGACCGTTCAGTTGTAGTAGAGGGAACTTTGTCTAACCCAGTGGCTGAATTTATTGGTACATTTGGCATGCCAAATTTATCCAAACTTAAAATTCTTTTGAACTTACAAGAATATAAGGAAAATGCCAAGTTAACCATTAATCGTAAAGATACTGGTGCTCCAGATCAACTTAACTTTGAAAATAAATCTGGTGACTTTAAAAATAGCTATCGTTTTATGGCGGCAGAAGTTGCCAATGAGCGTATTAAAACTGTTAAATTTAAAGGTGCTAAATGGAATATTGAATTTGAGCCAACAACGGCTGCGATTCAGCGTTTGAAAATGCAAGCGGCTGCTAATTCAGAAGAAAATAATTTTCAAGCTAAAACAGAAGATGGCGACTTAAAGTTTTACTTTGGCGACCATTCAACTCACGCTGGTAATTTTGTATTTCAAACTAACGTAGAAGGCACACTTAAACGTGCTTGGTCTTGGCCAGTTAAAACTGTGATTGGCATTCTTGATTTGTATGGCGATAAAGTTATGCGCATTAGTGATGATGGAGCGGCACAGATTACTGTTGATTCTGGGCTTGCTGTTTACAACTTTATTTTACCAGCACAATCTAAGTGATCAAAGAAAACACCCCAACACCTGAACCAATAGTACAGGACGATCTTACTGCCAAGCAGTCGGACTATGCATTGTTCCTTCCGGCTCTTAGCGGCTTCTATGGTACTTTTATTGGCAAACAGCGTAGTGGACCTTTTGTAGCTCCTACTCGTATGCCTGCAAAGATCAAAGATATGGAAATGCTTAACTGGTTAAACAAACAAAAAGGATTATTTCCATACAAGTGGAGTTTGTATTCGGCTGGTCATGCCAACTTAGATCTCACTAAGCAAGATTGGAACGAAGATATGATACGAAATCGTGACCGTGCTAATACATTTGTATTGGGTGATTCGGGTGGTTTCCAAATTGGTAAAGGTGTGTGGGCCGGTGAATGGCGTGATCCCAATGGACCAGAAGTTCGAGCTAAGATGGCAGAAGCTCAAGCTAAAGGCATTGAACAAGTTCCTGCGCTTAAACCAGATGGCACACCCAAACATGATAAAAATGGTAACACCAAGTACACTAAAATTGATCACGTAAAAGATTATCAAAACAAATTAGATGCGGCACAGAAAAAACGTGAAGCGGTCCTCACTTGGATGGATGGTATTATGGACTATGGCATGGTTCTTGATATCCCGGCTTGGGTAGAACGCAGTCCGGCGGGTCGTAAAGCAACAGGTATTGAATCATATCAACAAGCGGTTGAAGCTACCAAATATAACAACGAATACTTTATTAAACATCGCAATGGTAACTGTAAGTTTTTAAATGTACTACAAGGTGAGAATCACGCACAAGCAGATGACTGGTATGCACAAATGAAAGACTTTTGCGATCCAAACATCTACGGTGATAAAGCATTTAATGGTTGGGCCATGGGCGGCCAGAATATGTGTGATGTAGACTTAGTCTTGCGGAGATTGGTAGCCTTGAAGTTTGATGGATTGCTTAAAGAAGGGCAACACGATTGGATGCATTTCTTAGGCACAAGTAAATTAGAATGGGCATTACTATTAACAGATATTCAGCGTGCCATTCGCAAGTATGTAAACCCAAGTTTTACTATATCGTTTGACTGTGCCAGTCCATTTTTGGCAACTGCTAACGGTCAAGTGTATCATCAAATAGATATTGAAGACAGACAAAAGTGGTGTTATCGTATGAGTTTTATTGCTGACAATAAAAAGTACTCCACTGATACACGTTCATACCGCGATGCTGTGCTACAAGATGGATTAATTGGTCATTTTGATGATAGTCCTGTTAGTAAAAATTTACAAATTAAAGATGTTTGTTATTATCAACCAGGAATGCTAAACAAAATTGGTAAAGAAGGTAAAACCTCTTGGGATTCGTTTAGTTACGCATTACTAATGAGTCACAATGTTTGGTTGCATTTAGAATCGGTACAACGTGCTAATCGAGAATACGATGCTGGCAAATGTCCCAATATGCTTGTAGATGAACGCTTTGATACTGTATACTTTAAAGATGTAATAGAAGCTATATTTTCTGCTCCAGATCGCGAAACTGCCATTGCTATTATTGATTTGTATGATAAGTTTTGGCAAAGCATTATTGGCACCCGCGGGGCTACAGGCAAAAAAACTGTTAATGCTAGTACCATGTTTAGCAATTTATTTGCTGCAGAAGAACCAGAGCCAGATGAACATTATCTTGATGATTCTGGATTAGATGAATCTAAACTTGATGAATTGGAAAATAGTAATGCCTAACACTCGACTTAAAAAATTAGAAGAAGAACATATAGCACTCAACAAACGAATTGATGGTTTGGAAAGTACAGGCGTGTTTGATGATGTAACCCTTGAAGTTTTAAAAAAACAAAAATTACATTTGCGTGATAAAATTCTTAAATTAAAATATAACCACGAGTCCAACGATTAATGAAAAGTCTTATTGTAGGAATGGGTATTGGTCAGTTATACAAACAGGTATTAACTGAACTTGGACATGAGATTGTAACTGTAGATCCAGATATTAGCCGCGGTGCTGATTTACCATCAGTTATGGCAGCTATTCTTGCTCATGATCGATTTGATACTGTACATATTTGTACTCCCAACTTTACGCACGAAGAAATAGCAAGACAAGTAGCACCATATAGTCGTGTTGTGTTTATTGAAAAACCAGGATTAGAATCTACAGTAGCTTGGCTTAATATAACTGAAGACTACCCCAAAACACGTTTTATAATGGTCAAAAATAATATGTGGCGTGATAACTTAGATGAATTGCGTAGCTATGTTGACAACAGTAATACTATAAAATTTAAATGGATTAACAAAAATCGTATTCCTGGTCCAGGTACTTGGTTTACTACTAAGTCATTAGCATACGGCGGAGTTAGTAGAGATTTACTTCCACACTTATTGAGTTTGTACATAGCACTTGACAATAATTGGACTATGACACATGTGACTGGTTATGAATCGCGCCAAGTACACGCATTAGATACTATTGGTGATACTGAATATGGCGCTGTTGATAAAAACGGCATATACGATGTTGATGATATGTGTAAAATTAAATTTATGAGTCAACATAAAACTTGGAAATTAGAAGCCAACTGGGCCAGTGGTAAAGAAGACGATCGTGCTATAGAGTTTGAATTAAATGATGGAACAATAAAAAGATTTGAATTAGGATTATGTCCAGAATCCGCTTATCTAAATATGATTAAAGATGTTGTTGCCAATATTGATAACGATGAGTTTTGGCAAGACCAGTTAACCAAAGATTTGTGGATCCATAAAAGAGTAGAAAACATATGAGAACTCGAATTTTATATACAGACGGTAAAGGTAAATTTGTAGAAACTATTTACGATAAACCTGATTGCGGTGAAAATGAAATTGTAGTCAAGGCTTTAATGACTGGGGTATGTCGATCAGACATTGACATGATGCAGGGTAATTTTGGACCATTGCCACTTGATATGAACGGCCACGAAGGCATCGGGGAAGTTATAATTGTTGGGGCAAATGTTAATGATATATCCATAGGAGATTATGTTGCTACCCGTGGGGAACCTGCCTATGCTGATTATTACAATGTTAGAGATGGCGAATTTGTTAAAATACCAGAAGCACATCCACGCTACATATTAGAACCTGTGGCTTGTGGTATGAATGTGGTACGTCAAGCAAGTAAAGAGATTGAACTACGCTCAGGTCCAGGTAAAAAATTATTGATACTAGGTAGTGGATTCTTGGCATGGGTAGCTTATCATACATTAAAGATTGAAGGTTACGATATAGAAGTTGATGTAGTAGGATCATCTAACATAGATATTTGGGGTGACATACTATTACTAGGTACAACTGAAAAATATGATGTAGTCATAGATCTCAGCGGAAAAGATGATGTATTCAATGGTGATTTATTAAACGAAGGCGCATTAATCATTATGGGTGCGCAAAAGAAAGTTACTACAGATTTTGGTAATTTACTTTGGAAAGCCTGTACAATGATATTTCCAAGCCCTAGAAATCCAGATTTCCTTTATGCTATGAAACGAGCAGAATATTGGATAACTTCTGGTAAACTAAATGTTGATTATTTTTGGACCAGAAGTTATAATAGAAATACAGAATGGCAACAAGCCTTCGACGATGGCTTAAATCGTCCTAACAATTATAGCCGCGGCTACATTGTTTGGTAAATTAAATGTTAGATACAAATGAACGACAAGCGGTAACTTATTTTGTAGGGTATGAAGTAGAACATACTATTTGTCATGGTATGAAAACACTATTTGTAGTTGGTACACCTCCTGTTGATGAAATATTAGACAAAGCCAAAGCCAACGATTGCAAACATATCTATTTTGGAACTAGTCAAAGTTTTAACCCGGTCGCTGTATCGCATGAAGAATATAGAGCATGGGATTTAGTAATTGTTTCCTGTTTAGAGGCAGACTACTGGGTAACACTAGATTTTGATGTTAAACACGCAGAAGGTATACTTGAATCTAGTTACTGCGAATATCAAAAGTTTGTTCCTATGATTAGCGTAAAACTTCCTTATATTAATCAATTTAATTACAACGCTACAATTAAATTAGATGATTTAACTTGGGGCAAAACTAACCCTGGTGTTTGGACACATCAGCTCAATGAATTAATGACTAAAAACAAATATACATATTGGGATCAATATACTCAAGATGAGGAAATCAAATAATGTTACCACGTAAATGGAGACTCGCTATGTTAAACTGGCTCGGTGCTGGCTACATGACTATAGAAAAAAACGACGATTTTGACTCTATTGCGATTGAAGATTGTTCAGGCCCATCAATTGAAATTGAGGGATTGACTTTTAATGTAATGCCGGCACAAGGAGGTACTATTGTACAACTTCGCAAGTATGATGACAAGCTCAATCGTAATAGTTATTCCACGCATATTATCGCAGAAGGCGAAGATGTGGCAGAAACAATTGGTAAAATCGTAGCAATAGAACTTTGGAAGGCTTAACATGGATCAAAGACAACAGATATTAGCAGAAACAGCTATTCGTATTATGGAAAAAGCTGAACGTAAAATTTGGGTTACGTTTCGCAAAGAAGGGATGCATCGCTATCCAGCGGCAGCCACAGATCCAAACTTATGTACAGCGGGAGAATATGATGTATCGTTCCTTGCTAACGCTCACCGCCATATTTTTCATTTCAGGGTCTGGATTGATGTGTTCCATAATGATCGCGATTTGGAGTTCATACAATGTAAACGCTGGTTAGAAAGTTTGTATAGCAAAGATATTTTAGAACTCGATTTTAAGTCATGTGAAATGATAGCCGATGACTTGTATGTACAAATAGCCGCCAGGTATCCTGAACGTGCTGTATGGATTGAAGTAGCCGAAGATGGTGAGAACGGTTGCCTCATAAAGTATGAACTTTCTCGCCCAACAAATAGTATTAAATTTTAAGGAAATATAATGGGTAAGCAACAACACAAACCCAGTGCTCGCGCACTCGCTGTACATGATGATCTAGGTAAGTTTTTGGATTTCTGTGTTGAATACGGATACAGATATAATGAAAACGATTTGTATAATTTCAAAGCATATGCTTGGCAACAGTATAACAAATTTGTTCAAGGCAAAAACGCTAAGAATATGTGGGTTGAAGATGCACGCCGTTTAGGAAGAGCAATTTGACCGTTTTTTTAGTCGATCTCGAAAGTGTTTCCACTCGTTATACTTGCGAGTGGAAAACTCACTTACCAACACTTTTACGCAAGGCAGGACACAATGTTCAAGTTATCTCTGGGCCTGAGGATATTCCTTCAGCCACTACTCCTGGTGCTTTTCTTAATTTTGGTGGCACCAATATATACAAGTCTAGTCAAGTTGAACAAATGGGGCGTCTATTTTGCGCCGGATCAGTACAGCCTGGCGATCACTTCTTGTTTACCGATGCTTGGCATCCTGGTGTCATCAACTTAAAATACATGAGTGAGTTATTACAGATTCCTGTAACACTACACGGTTTATGGCACAGCGGTAGTTATGATCCTGAAGATTTTCTAGGGCGTTTAATTGGAGATAAACCTTGGGTTAGATTCGCTGAGAAGAGTTTCTTTGAAGCATTTGATCATAACTACTTTGCTACCGAATTCCATATCAATATGTTTTGTAAGAATTTGTTACATATTGGAATGACACAAACTATTGATGGTTTTAAAGAGTTAGGAAAGATTGTACAAACAGGATGGCCAATGGAATATATGGAGGAAACGTTGGCTCCATATAAAAATTTACCTAAACGCGATTTAATCGTATTCCCGCACAGAATCGCTCCAGAAAAACAAGTTGAAATATTTAGAGATTTGGCACATTGGTTACCAGACTATGAATTCGTTGTTTGTCAAGACCATCAATTAACTAAGCACGAATATCACACATTGTTAGGTGAAGCAAAAATAGTATTCAGTGCCAACTTACAAGAAACATTGGGAATTAGTTGTTACGAGGGAGCCATATTAGATTGTATTCCTCTTGTTCCCGATAGATTAAGTTATCGAGAAATGTATCAAGATAATTTTAAATATCCCAGTGCTTGGACCAAAAACTTTAAATCATATGAATTACATCGAGCAGATATATGTAAAACTATATTTGAAGATATCGAAACATATGATATTCGAAGACCATACATTGCTAAACAAGCCAAAAGTTTAACCGAACGATTCTTTTCGGCGACAAATTTATTAAACAATTTAAAATAACAGTTGACAAGAACCTAAATAAACCTGTATAATGTATTACACGGAGAACTTATGACATCATTTACAACAGAAGATAGAATTAACGCAAATAAACTAGTTGAAGAAGCCCCGTATCATCCTGGATACGAAGATGCCGCAATGAATATGAGCGACAAAGGTTACAAAGAAACTAACCTAGCAGACGCTATCCGCTTTAAAATGAAGCGTGATAAAAAACGTTTTTGGGCTGGTGATAATATTAGTGATTACTTACACGAAGGTGATAAGGAAATCCTAATCAAGGAAGCCACAGAAGCTTTTGAAAAAGTGTTGGACACACTATTGATTGATCGTGAAAACGATCCTAATAGTCACGGTACAGCCAAGCGACTAGCTAAAATGTATTTTACCGAAATCATGGCTGGTCGCTATGAACCTGCCCCAGATTGTACAGCATTTCCAAATAATAGCAAGGATAGATATGAAGGTATGTTGGTTGTACGGAGTGAGCTCCGTAGTATGTGTAGTCATCACCATCAGCCTGTCGTTGGGGTCGCTTATATTGGGATCATTGCTGCTGACAGGCTTATTGGACTTAGTAAGTATACTCGCATTGCTCAGTGGTGTGCTCGCCGTGGTACACTTCAAGAAGAATTGTGTAACGACATCGCAAGAGAAATAATGAAAGCAACAGGTAGTAAAGATGTAGGGGTTTATATCGAATGTGAGCATGGCTGTTGCATTAACAGGGGCATTATGGCTCATAGTTCGTTAACACAAACAGCGGTACTACTTGGGGCTTTTAATAGCGATATGGGTACTAAGAAAGAGTTTTACGATAATATTAAACTACAATCAAGAAACGGCAAGTAATCCGAACCCATTATCTCTCCAAGTTTTTGTTGGATCGATATTTAAGTGATTGATTTTTTTGCTTGCCCTGCCGTTTTAGTTGATTTTATTTTATTAAACCTATATAATAGTTTTATGATTAAACTGGATGTTGTGACAAATGAGAAAAGTTCCACTAAGTCAGCAAAAATGTAAGTATAAAGGTTGCAAACACAAGCGGTTTTTAAGGTTGTGGGCAGTTGGGTATTGCTACGAACACGCTTTTGAAAACTTAAAGAAATCTAAAGAAAGAGTTTATGGATAATATTAAATTACAACAGGACTTCGCACCAAGATGATTGATCAAATTTTACACGAAATTTATGTATATTGGATTATGCTTATCGCATTTATCCAGCATCTTTTTTCATAAGGAAATAACATGGACAATATAAACATTCTAGCTAACAGAGCTATCGAACGAGCAAAAAACTTACAAGAGTTTTTAGTTTTTCGAGATATGGATGAATTAGTGTTTGATGGCAATCCTATGCCGTACAGTATTAATCATGTTATGGGCGGTCCTGTAGAAATTATGGTTCCTGCTATTAGTCAAGAAGAAGCTGAACAACGAGTCAATAATTGGTTAAAAGGTCAACGAGCTTAAATACAGTTAGCGGTCTTTCGGCGTCATCCCGCTTTACAAATTCTGCCGCCTATGCTATAATTTAACATAGGAGAAACAAATGGCAAACCAAGCAATTCAATACAAATATACAAGTACCAAAGAGTATCACAACGCATTTCCTTGCGCTTATCGTCAATGGAGAGCAGACAGTCATTGTAACTTAATTCACGGCTACGCATTTAGTATGAAGTTTTATTTTGGCACAAACGACTTGGATGTGCGTAACTGGGCAGCCGATTATGGTGGCTTGAAAGAACTTAAAGGTATTTTAGAAAGTCAATTTGATCATACTTTACTAGTAGCAGAGGATGATCCAGAGCTAAACTTTTATAAAGAAATGGAAAAGCGTAAATTAGCCAAACTTACTATCCTTCCTAAACTTGGGTGTGAAGGTCTAGCAGATCAACTTTACAAATATGTCAACGGTGTTTATATTCCAGATATGTGGGGTAGTGCTGAAGCTGACCGTTTATGGTGCTATCGTGTGGAAGTTCGCGAAACACAATCAAATATGGCTTTTAGAGAGGGGCATAGATGTTGGGACGAAGACCTTTTTGCATAATTTTATCACAATGTCCCTAACAAAACGCACATTTTGTATAAATACCAGTAAGGAGATCAAAAATGTTCTATTACTTGTATGAAATTAAAAATACCGTAAACAATAAAATTTACGTAGGCGTCCATCAAACAAAAGATATAAATGATGGATATATGGGAAGCGGGACTGTCATAAACAGAGCGTATGAAAAATACGGAAAAGAACAGTTTGTTAAAACTGTTCTTGAATATTTTAATACTCGTGAAGATATGATTAGTCAAGAAATAGAAATTGTAAATGAGGATTTCTTATTAAGAGATGATACTTACAATGTAAGACGCGGCGGAACTGGAGGGTTTGATTACATCAACAAAAACGGATTAAACATAAATCACGCACCTAGGTCTGATGAATTTAAGAAGAACTTGTCTGAGAGGATGAAAAACGATAATCCGAGTAAACGACCAGGGGCTAAAGAGAGAATGAGTGTAGCAACAAAAAAAGTAATGGAGCAAGGAACTCATCCGTTTTTGGACCCAGAAAAGCAAAGAGAATTATCTAACAGGCCGAGAAAAGATGGTAGAACCAAATCAGAAGTTTCAAAGGAAACAGCAAGTAGAATGGTAGAAAATGGAACTCATAGTTTTTTGAAAATGAATTCTGAAAAAATACCATGTGAGCATTGTGGTAAGGTGATATCTTACCCAAACTACAAAAGATGGCACGGAACAAAATGCCGTGAATGGAACGAGGACTTGTTTGAATAATAAAATTAACGAAATACTCGACATACTCCAAGAGGAGTGTGCCGAGGTTATACAGGCTGTTAGTAAGTGCCGCAGATTTGGTATAGACGAATTACATATCAAGTCAGGGACAACTCAACGCGAACAATTAGTACAAGAGTTAGGCGATGTTACCTTACTAATCGAATTGTTGAATTCTTACGAATTATTTACAAAAGAAGAATTACATCTCGCCCAAGCAAACAAGGCTTCAAAATTATCAAAATGGTCTAGAATTTACGAAGACTAAAAATTATTAAGTGCTCATATTATCCAGTAAATAGTACAAACGTACACAAGGATAACAATGGCAAAGTCTAAAACACTTAAAGTTAATGAATATAAAATAGCAGTATTGCTACCCACTCGTGGTAGAACAACCGCACTAAAATTAAGTGTAATCAGCATCTTTAATCGAGTATTAGATTTAGATAGCGTACAACTTATACTAGGTTTTGATAATGATGATGAAGTTGGATTACGTTATTTTCAACAAAGCATACAACCTTGGTTGGAAGAAAAAGGCGCACATTATACAGTCATGTTATTTGAGCCCATGGGCTACATTGGGTTAAATCGCTACTATAACGGGTTGGCAAAAGAAGCTACAGCCGATTGGTTATTTGTTTGGAATGATGATGCTCTCATGGAAACTACCGGATGGGACAAAATTGTTACCGGCCACGACGGAGAATTTAAACTATTAAAGATTCACGTACACCGTGAACATCCATATTCTATTTTTCCTATATTTCCAAAAGAATGGTTTGACTTATTTGGATTCGTTACTAGACATCAAATGACCGATGCTGAGCTTAGTCAAATAGCTTACATGCTTGACATAATGGAAATAGTTGAAATTTATGCTACGCATGACAGACATGACTTAACCGGAAGCAATCAAGACCTCACATATAAGAATCGAAAATTACTGGAGGGAAATCCTAATAACCCAGAAGATTTTCATCATGTTTCTTTTGGGCAGGGAAGGCTTCAGGATACTGAAGTAATAGCAAACTATTTAAAATCCAAAGGAAAAGATACTTCATTTTGGGGAAAAGTTAAAGCAGGACAACAAGATCCCTGGCAAAAACTTCGGGAAAATGATGTTAACAAACAAATGATACAAACTACTATAAAACAATAATGAGTAAAATAACTGAAAGCGCACATTTAGACCGCTGTTTGATTACAGGCGAGTTCGTTACAAAAGTTTTAGATTTTGGTCAACACGCTTATGCCGATACATTTATTGCAGAAGATCAGTTGCGTATGTCTGAACCAGTCTTCCCACTACAACTACATTTAAATCCTAGCTCAGGTGGATTACAATTGGGTTATGTTAGTGACGCAGAAGATCGTTACAATTTGTATAGCTATAGTTATACTTCCAGTAACAGCAAAACTGCCCGAAAACACTGGGATGAATATGCCAATACCATTAAAGGTAAATTCAACACAGAAGGTCTTGTAGTAGAGATTGGCAGTAACGATGGATATCTTATCGGCCAGTTTAGTAACGAAAAAACTAAGGCTATTGGTATCGACTCTAGTGCCGCTATGTGTGCCATAGCCAAAGAGCGTGGAGTAGAAACTATTAACGAATTGTTTAGTAAGGATGTTGCGGCGGCACTTGAAATAGCTGAAGGTCCAGCTAGTGTTATTATGGCAAACAATGTATTCAATCATGCTAACGATCCAGTTGCGTTTGCTAGTGCTGTAGCTGACTTACTAGCCAAGGATGGTGTATTTGTATTCGAAGCTCCATATTGGGCTAGTATGATTGAAAGTGAACGATTTGTTGATATGGTATATCACGAACATATCAGTTACTTTACTGTTAAAAGCATTTGGAACTTGTTACAACAAGTGGGATTAGAAATAGCAGACTTTGACGTTGTTGATTATCACGGAGGCAGTCTTCGTGTTATTGCTAGACACAGTACTGATAACGGAATGCCGTTTTTAGTTCGCGGCACTATTGAAAACGAAACTGCCATGGGATTATTTGATATTAAATTTTATGAGAAATTACAAACTAAATTTGAAACTCAACGTAACAAGTGGCTATTAAACTTTTATGAAATATTGGATAAAGAACCAAAAGCTGTTATTATTGGGGTAGGAGCTGCCGCCAAAGCTAATACATGGTTAACTTGGCATGGACTTAACAAAACACACTTGAATTGTATCACCGATGCTAGTGAGTTTAAACAAGGAAAGTATACTCCATTAAGTCGTATTCCTATTCGTGGCGATGATGAATTTGCCCAACACACTAATCCTTATGCTTTGGTACTAAGCTGGAATATTGGCGAGTCACTAAAAAACGCATTACTCAAAATCAACCCTAACACAAAGTTTATATCACAATGAAACATTACAACATTTACAACAACACAGAACCTAAGTTAGGTCAATTTACAGACGACCGCGGAAGTATTACAGATATTTTCCATTTGATAGATATGAACTCTGGTTGCCTTATTACTAATACCCCAGGGGCTATTCGTGCTAATCACTATCACAAGTTAACCACACAGTACACTTACATACTGACAGGTTCTATTGATTACTACTCTAAACCTGTTGGTAGTGAAGAGCCAGCTAATGTTATTACAGCAGGTGCTGGTGAATTTATTATCTCTGAACCTAATGAAATACACGCTTGGCGTACAGGTCCAGAAGGTTGTACACTGATTGCTTTTGCTCAAGGCCCACGTGGTGGCGAGGATTATGAGTCAGATACTATCCGCGTAGAATCGATTATACCCAATGACTAAACGAGCAGTTATATTTGGATCTAGTGGCGGAATTGGATCAGCAACTTGCAAAGCATTTAGAAATGCGGGGTATCTTGTCACCCCGGTTAGCAGTGGAAATATTAATTTTGTTTATATACAAAGCCATACTCAAGTAGAAGAATTATTGGCTCAAACAGATCCGGATGTAGTAGTAAATTGTGTAGGGCATTTTGATAAATCAAATTTTGAAACACACTCTAATACTTTTGATATCAATGTTGGATCTAATTGGTCTATAATTCGTTATTACATTAACAAGGAAGGTAACGATAAACCTGTTAAAATTATCATGGTAGGATCTAGTGCTTATAAATCAGGTCGTAAAGATTATATTTTATACGCAGCCAGTAAAGCCGCACTATATAATATATGGCAAGGTGCTTGTGAATACTTTAAAGGCAATAATATCACAGTAGGATTAATTAATCCAGTTAAAACACGTACCGCAATGATTGACGTTAAAACTTCGGCTGTATGTTTAGAGCCCGAAGATGTAGCACAAGAAATATTAAGTATGGCATCAGTTAACTCTAATCAGTTAATTGATATGAAGTATCCAGAGGAGAACTGAATGAAAATTGGAATTATAGGCAAAGGCACCGTAGGTAAAGCAGTATACGAAGGATTAAATCACTTAGGTCATCAAATGTCATTTTTTGACCCAGCGTATGAAGGGTCAACGCTCAATGACGTGATAGGAGCAGAGTGTGTATTCATCTGTGTGCCAACTAATCAAGCGCCCAATGGTGATTGTGATACAGGTATTGTTGAACGAGTGGTTGGGGAATTGGATGTTGCTGGATATAAAGGTTTAGTAGGTCTTAAGAGCACTTGTGTTCCAGGTACTTGTAATAAGTTAGCTGCGCAATACCCTAACTTGCGTATTTGCTCCGTTCCAGAATTCCTACGTGCTAAAACAGCATTAGCTGACTTCATGTATAATCATGATTTACTAGTAATTGGTAGCGATCGCGAAGAAGATTATATTATTGTTAAAGCCATTCATGGCAAATTACCACAAAATGTTGCTTGTGTAAAACCCGCAGAAGCAGAAGTTATCAAATATTTTAACAACGTTAATCATTCTGCACAAATTATTTTTGCTAACATTGCGTATGATGTTTGCAAAGCATTAGGAGTTGATTATAATAATGTGTACGAAGCTATTATCAAAAGAGAGTGTTTTAATCCAGCATACTTGATGTGTAATGATAACTTGCGAGGATTTGGTGGGCATTGTTTGCCAAAAGATACAAGTGCTTGGGCCAATTTGGTCAAGAATTTAGGTTTAAACTATTCTATGATCGATGCTATACAAAAAGACAATGAAGGATTGGGTAAATGAGTAAAATTTTAGTTACAGGTGCCAGCGGCTTACTTGGTACAGAATTCTGTCGTCAGTTTAAGGAAGCCGGACATATTGTTTATGCCATAGACAATCATAGCCGTAGCACAACTATTCCAAGTTGTGACGAATGGTACAGAATTGATTTAAACAATGTAGATGATCTCAATCAACTTCCTACAGATTTTGATTACATTTATCACTATGGCGCTATCAACGGCACTACTAACTTTTATAAAATGCCTAACAAAGTATTGGCCAATAATTTTGTTTGCGATTTAAATATTTTTAACTTTGCTCGCAAATGTGTTAATTTAAAGAGGTTGGTATACGCATCAAGTTCGGAAGTGGTAGCTGATGATCCTACTAGTCCTGTTTCCGAAAATACCAACGTTGTGATTAAAGATATACACAATGCTCGCTGGAGTTATCGATTAGCTAAAATTACTTCTGAAAATTATTTGGCCAATTCCGATCTGCCATATGTTACACTACGCTACTTTAATGTTTATGGAGAAAACAGTAAACAAGGACATTTTTTAGGTGATCAAATTAACAAAATACAAAATGGTATTTTTACAGTAATTGGCCCACACGAAACTCGTAGCTTCTGTCATGTAAGTGATGCTACTCGTGCCTCCATTTATGTTGCCGAAAATATTGACCGTCAATTAATCAATATTGGCAACGATAACGAAATCACTATTGGCGATGCGGTTAAAATTATTGCTAAAAACCTTGGTTATCCAAACGCTAAATTTGAAATACTACCAAGTATGCAAGGAAGCCCTTCAAATCGTCGCCCAGATATTTCAAAATTACGTTCAATTATGCCCGATTATGAACCTATGAGTTTCGAAGCAGGAATTCAACAAATATTAGGTTGACAAATTTCTGTAGATAGTATATAATATTTAAATATATTACTCTATAGGAACATAATGAAAAAAGTATTTTTAAGTTGGCGAAACGTAGAAAAACATTGCCAAGAAATCTTACGTCAAATTCATCTTGATAATTGGCAGCCGGACTATGTTGTAGGTATTACCAGAGGAGGGCTAGTACCAGCTAATCTTATTAGCCAATATTTAAATATCCCAATGGAAACTCTTAAAGTAAGTTTGCGAGATGATAGTAGCCAGCCCGAAAGTAACTTATGGATGGCGGAAGATGCGTTTCAAGGCAAAAAAATTCTTATTATCGATGACATTAACGATTCTGGTGCTACCCTAAACTATATCAAAGAAGATTGGTCAAGTAGTTGTTTATGCAATCACCCAGATTGGAACAATGTATGGGGGGAAAGTGTTCGAGTGGCTACATTGATTGATAATGAATCGAGCAATTCAGAGCTTGACATTAGATATTCTGGTGTTACAATAAACAAAGCCGAAGAAGATCAGTGGATCGTATTTCCTTGGGAAGATTGGTGGAAAAATTGAGTAAATTAAAAGTAGCTGAGTTATTTTATAGCATTCAGGGCGAAGGTCGCTATATGGGGGTTCCGAGTGTATTCTTACGTACATTCGGCTGCAATTTCCGCTGTTCCGGGTTTGGTATGCCTAAAGGTCAACTTAGCACAGAAGTAGAAGATATTGTCGAAGTTGTTCATATGTTTTCTTCATATGACGAGTTGCCGTTAGTTTCTACAGGTTGCGATAGTTATGCTAGTTGGGACCCGCGTTTTAAAGATTTATCTCCGTTATTAGAAACAGATTTAATTGTTGAGCGCATAATGGAAATGTTGCCATTTAAACAATGGGGTGGTGAACATTTAGTTATTACTGGGGGAGAGCCTTTACTAGGGTGGCAGAGATCGTATCCAGCTTTATTAGAACATGAAAATATGGTAGACTTACAAGAGCTTACTTTTGAAACTAATGGCACACAGGCATTAACAGAAGAATTTAGAAATTATTTGTTTGAAGACTGGACCAGGTTTGGTCGTGATAGAGAAAAACTTACATTTAGTGTTAGTGCCAAACTAAGCAATAGTGGCGAATCAAGGGAAGATGCTATCAAACCTGAAGTTGTTTGTGGTTATCAAGAAATTGGTCATACATATTTAAAATTTGTAGTTGCCACCGAGGAAGACGTAGAAGAAGCATTGGCCGCAGCCAGTACCTTTCAAGCTGCAGGTTTTGGCGGATCTATTTACTTAATGCCTGTAGGTGGAGTTGAAAGCGTTTATTCACTTAACAATAAACGAGTAGCAGAATTAGCAATGGCAAATGGACTACGATATAGTGATAGACTTCAAGTTCCTTTGTTCAAAAACGCTTGGGGAACATAATGGGATTATTTGATATATTTAAAAAGAAAAAAATTGCCGCAGTAGCACTTGAACAACTTAAATCAGCCAAACAAATTGCTACAGAAAAAGGCGAACCATACTTTGAAGTATTAAGCATGGAAATTGATCCTACTGATATAAACAATGGTTCATTTGAGTTTGATTGGAACGATAAAATGATTGCTGATCTTATTAGACATGGTTATCAAATGGATCCTAGAGACACTGATGCTGATATTGTTGATAGATGGTTCACTGCTGTTTGTCGTAATGTAGTTTTAGAAACTGCTGAACAATACGAAGCAATGTCTACCCGTGTAGTTAAATCCAAAGATGTTGGCGATGGCAGGAGTGAAGTTAGTTGATTGAATTTACGTTGCCTGGCAAATACAATACTGTAATTGAGTGTTGTGAGAAATACATTAGCCCCAGAAAATACTGGCTTCATGATAAGGTAGGCGGTAACGGTTGGGAAGTAACACATAGTTCAGATTTAAATAAAGGATTTCAAGCTAAACTCAAAGTAGACGATGAGTTAATGGCTACATTTATTATGATAAAACTAAAATGATGTAAGTAAATTTGACATTCTGTTTGCATCTAATAAATATAGTATGAGCAGAAAACTAACAATAGAAGCAGTAGTACCGAGATTTAAAAAAGTTCACAATAATTTTTATTCGTACGATAATGTAATTTATGAAAAAATGTTATCTAAAGTATCTATTACTTGTCCGGCACACGGAGACTTTTGGCAAACGCCTGCAGATCATTTATACGCACATGGGTGTCCCAAATGCAAAGGTGAAAAGTCATCATGTAAATGGGATGATATTATAGTTGCGTTTAAAAAACAGCACAATAATTATTATCAATATGATAAAAACACTTATATTCGTGATAGCGTAAAGATGAAAATGACTTGCCCAGTTCACGGAGAGTTCTGGCAAAAACCAGGAGCACATAAACGAGGAAGTGGATGTAAAAAATGTACGGCCAACGGCGGGCCAGGAAAATATTGCGAAACAATTTTTAACAGAAATCCAAAACTTAAAAATACACCCGGAACATTGTATTTTATTAATCTAAAAGATATTGACGGTACTACATTTTACAAAGTAGGAATTACAATGTCGTTGCATAATAGATTTTACGATTTTATTAAAAAAAACAATGGTAAAATTTGTTGGACTAAAGAAGATACGCTGTATAATTGTTTTTTATTAGAGCAATCTATTTTAAAAAACAATAATATATTTAAATATAAACCTCAACTATCTATGGCAGGTAAATCAGAATGTTTATCAGAGGAAATTAAAAATGATTTTTAACAAGGTTGCTGAATTATTAAAGCAAGGTAAGAAAATTGGCATTACTTTTAGTACATTTGATTTAGGCCCACACGCTGGACATGTTGCCATGTTGTCTGAAGCAAAAAATCATTGTGATTATTTAATTTGCGGACTACAAACAGATCCAACCATTGATCGTGCCGATACCAAAAATAAACCTGTACAGAGCATTGTTGAACGTCAAATACAATTGGCAGCTTGTCGATATGTTGATGAAGTGGTGGTTTATCAAACTGAGCAGGATCTAGTTGATTTACTGCTGATCCTGCCCATTGATGTCCGAATACTAGGCGTTGAGTATGAAGATAAAGAGTTTACTGGCAAAGGCGAATGTTATCGTCGTGGTATCGAATGTATATTCAACGATAGAGATCACTCTTTCAGTTCAAGCAGTCTTCGTAAACGAGTAGCAGAAGCAGAAACATTTAAAGTTCTTAAAAAGCCTTGACTACACATACCGTTGCTCGAACTAAACTAGCATATCTTTCTCCCATGCCGCCAGAACGCAGCGGCATAAGTGACTATAGCTATGAACTATTGCCCAAACTTTCACAGTATTACAATATTGATGTAATTGTGCCTGAAGATACAAAATTTTATCATGAAACCAATGACAATTATCAATATCGCAATCTAGAATGGTTTAAGGCAAACCACAATCGATATGATAGAATACTTTATCATTTTGGAAACTCAAATTTACATTGCCACATGTTTGGTTTATTAGACAATGTACCGGGTATAGTTGTACTCCACGATTTTTTCCTAGCTGAGGTTATAACCGGATTAGACCTAAGTGGGGTCATGACGGGTGCTTTAAATGATGCTTTATATCATAGTCATGGCTACCTTGCGCCGCCTGGTGTCGCCAAACTTATTTTACAGGAACAAGATAATGAAAATAATGTTTTGAATATTATTTGGAAATATCCATGCAACTTAGGTGTACTTCAAAAATCTTTGGGAGTAATTGTTCATTCTGAAAGTTCGCGTCGACTGGCTGTACAATGGTACGGCAAAAATGCAGACGATAATTGGGCTGTTATTCCCATTTTACGTGAACCTAAAATACGTATTGATCGAGCTAAAGCTCGGCAGATTTTAAATTTAAATGAAAATGATTTTGTTGTTTGTAGTTTTGGTTTTATCGGAGCTACCAAATTAAATCATCGATTACTCGACGCATGGCTAGCTTCGATCCTAGCAAAAAATGCCAATTGTGTTTTAGTATTTGTTGGGGGAAATGCGCACGGAGAATATGGCAAAGACCTTATTAATACAATTCGGCAAAGTGGTATAGACATTCGTATCACTGGATGGGTAGATACTTCTACCTTTCATCATTATCTTTCAGCGGCTGATATTGGAGTTCAATTGCGTACTCATTCACGTGGAGAAACTTCGGCCGCAGTTTTGGACTGTATGAACTATGGATTAGCAACTATTGTTAATGCCAATGGCAGTATGGCGGAGTTAGCAGATGATGCCGTATGGAAATTAACGGACGAATTTAAAGACGCAGATTTAATAACGGCGATGGAAATCTTATATCAAAATGCATCTAAACGGCAACATTTAGGTGCCAAGGCACAAGAGATTATTAGTACTCGTCATTCTCCAGAAAATTGCGTCAACCAATATGTACAAGCAATCGAAACAATTTATCAAAAAAATTAACTTAGAAATTTTTAAATAAATTCTTGACTTCAATTGAAAGTTCTGTTATAATCATAATATGAAATATGTTCTTGTAGATACTGCTAATTTATTCTTTCGTGCTAGACACGGTGCTTACCGAGCTGGATCAGCTGAAGAAAAGGCAGCCTTTGCTTTGCACATTACAATGATGGCTGCTAACAAAATGGCACGCCGATTTGAAGCAAATCATGTAGTTTTTGCTTTAGAAGGACGCAGTTGGCGCAAAGATTTCTATAAACCCTACAAAGCCAATCGCGCTGTAGCAAGACAAGCACTTACCGAAGCAGAACAAGAAGAAGATAAAATGTTCTGGGAAACCTATGATTCGCTAACTAAATACTTGTCTGAAAAGACCAATTGTAGCGTAATACGTTGCCCCACAGCAGAAGGTGACGATATCATAGCTCGTTGGATAGCACTACATCCACAAGATGAACATGTCATTATTAGCAGTGATACTGACTTTGTTCAATTAGTAGCGCCCAATGTCAAGCAGTACAACGGAATAACAGACGAATTAATTACAATAGAAGGAATCTTTGATGCTAAAGGAAAAGCAGTCATCGATAAAAAAACTAAAGAACCTAAGCAAATCCCTAATCCAGAATGGCTACTCTTCGAAAAGTGTATGCGCGGCGATTCGACGGATAACGTCTTCTCGGCCTACCCGGGTGTCCGTACTAAGGGCACTAAGAACAAGGTTGGCTTACAGGAAGCGTTTGAGGATCGAGCGAAACAAGGATACAACTGGAACAATATGATGTTACAGCGTTGGACTGATCCAGATGGCATCGAACATCGTGTGTTAGATGATTATACACGCAATGTTACACTAGTAGATTTAACAGCACAACCCGAAGAAGTTAAAGCAACAATTGATGCTAGTATAAAAGAACAAATTAGTCATAAAGATATAGGGCAAGTGGGGGTAAGATTTTTACAATTCTGTGGCCGGTATGAGCTGAATAAATGTAGTGAATCAGCAGAATTATTTAGTAGCTGGTTAAATGAAACATATAAGGGCGTACTAAATGGCTAAAGATATATTTTGGATTACAGTAACCTTTGGTATTTTGATAGCTGTGTTGGCTTTGGCTTTTTGGCCATCAGATAAAAATCATGTTACATTAAAATATGATTGCCGTATGTTAATGGGCGGTTGGCATCCTGATTTCCCAGCCAAGGTAATAGAAGAATGTAGGCAAAGGAGTAGTAAATGACCCAACGAATATTAATAATGGGATTACCGGGCTCAGGTAAAACAACATTAGCAGTAGCTCTTAAAAAGTATTTAGAAGAAAATGGCGAGATTAGTTATGCTCGTGCTTTACAAGAGCATATTGGCGATTACAAGTGTCAAGTTAATTGGTTTAATGCTGATGACATCCGCCGCAAGTACAACGACTGGGACTTCAGTAATGATGGACGCATTCGTCAAAGTATCCGTATGTTCCAGTTCAGTATGGAAGCTGGTGGGGACTATGTTATTTGTGACTTCGTTGCGCCCTTGGTAGAGATGCGTAATAACTTCAAAGCTGACTGGACTATTTGGGTAGATACCATTCGAGAAGGTCGATACGAAGATACCAACAAGGTATTTGTTGAACCAGAACAATACGATTTCCGCATTCCGGAGCAGGACTGTGAAAAGTGGGCAGAGTTTATCGGTGAGCATATTATTGCCAATCGCCGACGTCCTACATTTGATTGGAAGAAGGAAACTGTACAGATGCTAGGCCGCTGGCAACCTTGGCACGAAGGACATCGTGCTTTATTTGAAAAATTAATTGCTCGCACAGGACAAGTTGTTATTCAAGTACGTGATGTACAAGGATGGCAAGGAAGTAATCCATTTGAAGTAGAAAAAGTTAAAAACTTTATCAAACGTGATTTAGATCCTATCTATCAAGGACAATACGAAATACAAGTAGTACCAAATATTGTACATATTGGGTGGGGTCGTGGGGTAGGATATACATCTGGAGAAGAAACTTTTGATGAATCTATAACATCAATTAGTGCTACCAAAATACGCAAGGAGTTAGGCCTTGAGTGATACTTCAGTTAGAAGTCTAGCCAAAGCAATTAGTTGGCGAGTAACTGGAACTTTGGATACATTTATAATAAGCTGGCTTATTACCGGGCAGGTATTACTAGCTAGCGGTATTGCGTTCACTGAAATAATAACCAAAATATTTTTATTTTGGATTCATGAACGTGTATGGAATAAAATAAAATGGGGTAATAAATGAGTTTAATAGCAAAACCAGTAATAGATAAACAGTTTTGGATCTTACAAGAAGATAATAATAAAATTGGCAATATTGAAGCTTGCGATGGCGGGTATCAAGTAAAAATTAACAATCAAGTTATAGCACAGTATAAAACAATTAAATTAGTTGAACGTAACATCAATGTACATTTTGAACCTGCAATTAAAATAGAAAAGAAAAAACCAGCATCTTATTCAGTACATGGATTCCCCACTACTAGTCGTGTAAATAATCCTATGTGGGACGTACCACAGAAGCTACCTGTCTATACTAAAACTAAAAAAAGTCGTAGTTGGCATGCCGCTGGGTGGTACACAGTTAAAAAAGGGCGCCACTGGGAAACTATGCAAGATCCAAAATTAATTTTACTACAAAGATACCCTTATAAGGGTCCGTTTCATACACCAGAGGAAGCAGAACCAAAATGACTAATCCATTTAGAGACAGCGACAAATTTATGACAGCTTGCGAACAAACTATTTCAGGCGTCAACGACGACCAGTTTAAATTGTATGCCAAATTAATTACAGAAGAATATGATGAGCTACAAGTAGCCATTGCTAATAAAGATGCTGTTGAAACTTTGGATGCTTTGGTAGATATTCTTGTTGTTACCATTGGAGCAATTAATTCCATGGGAGCAGACGGAGAAGGCGCTTGGCGAGAAGTAATGTCTACTAATTTTGCCAAGATTGATCGTCAGCTAGGAAAGGTCCGCCGCCGTGACGATGGCAAGATTCTGAAACCAGAAGGTTGGGAGCCACCCAAATTACAAAATTTCTTAAAGAGAGAACATTGAGCTTATATATAACCAAATTTATCGAAAGACTACGCGGTGCCGAAGCTAGGGGCGGCCGAGATTTCATCATGCCTTTGTCTGAAGCCAAAGGTGTACACGCTGATTTAACTGAGCTATTACTTGAGCTTAGAGCCCTGCAAACAGCCGCATTAAAGCCCCAACAGGACCAAGTTATCGAACTTAAAATCGAAGGTGGCGGGTTCAAATAAATGAAATATATAGGTATATTATGACTAAATAATATACTATGTCGAAACCGTTTAAACCTACCTGGTTGTACATTAAGCAACATAATACTACCGGTCTAAAATACTTTGGAAAAACTATACGGGATCCTAACAAATATTTAGGATCTGGCGTACACTGGCAGGCACATCTTAATAAACACGGTCTAGATGTTACTACCGTTTGGTGTCAGCTATTCGATAATAAAGAAACATTAGTCGAATACGCTTTAAAATTTTCTACAGAAAACAAAATTGTCGAGTCAGCAGAATGGGCTAACATTAAACCCGAAGATGGATTAATGGGAGGTAGTTACGGTACTGTAAAAGAGTCCACTAGACAAAAAATTAGAGAAAATAGTAAAAACTATAGACATACAGAGTCTAGTAAAGAAAAGATTCGAACTGCTAGAGCAAAACAAGCGCCTACTATGTTAGGAAAAAAGCATAGTGACGAAACAAAACAAAAAATAAAAGATGCTAGAGCTAAACAAATAATGGTTCCACGAAGTGAGGAATTCAAACAAAAAATATCGTTGCTCCACAAAGGTAAAAAGCGTTCTCCAGAAACTTGTAAAAAAATATCTGAAGCACGAAAAGAACTATTCAAAAGGAATTCTAAGTGAGTCGCCCTAAACCCACAATCCTAGCAGAACTTACAAACAAGCAAACATACAAAACTGAGCAAGTATTAGCTTCGGCTGGCGTATGGGCTGTTTATTTTGACGGTAAGCCTGTCAATTTAAAAACATCCAATATGTTAGTGCAATATCCTGGACCAAAATATAAAAAGGTGTCTTTTTCAAATCCAGGACATGCCATTAACCTTGCCAAAAAACTTAACACACAATTTAAAACTAACAAATTTAGTGTGGTGTTACTTAAACAAGGCGAACAAATATACCCTTGATATTACTGTGCGTAACAAACTCAAACTTACAGAACAATTAGTAAATCAACTCCCGGAAGAACAACGCATTAGCGTAGAATCAGCTAGAGTATCATGGTGGTATAATTTGCGTCCAACTGGCGGACTTAGATTAACTCAATTAGGTTGGTTTGCTTTAGCCGATACATTAGACCTTGAATTTTATGAATATCGCATTGATGATCCTATGAAGTTTAATCAGCATACAATACTAGACCTTGATAGAAAACTTCAAATGCCTTACTATATTATAACTACTAAAGGTGTACCAAAGTCTATTGTTTTTTTTGGTAGTAAAGAAGCAGTATTAGCTAATTTGTATGGTAGTCTAGAAAAATTTCTTGACAATTATAGCTAACGATGTTATACTTACAATGTAGTAAAGATGGCCCGGTAGCTTAAAAAGTAAAGCGTCGAACTCATAATTCGGGGAGTGTGGGTGCAAGTCCTACCCGGACCACCAAATGTCTTTAAGTAACAAGGCCTACCAGTACTAAATAGATTTATGGAACAGAACAAAAAACCAGTTGAACAGTATTATTACTCTGAAGAAGAGTGGAGCAGATTAGGTTGTGGTCCATTGCCAGCAATTCGGAACCGATCAATACTAAATATACCTACTAATGCTCAATTGAGTTTTAGAGTGGTTAGATATATTAAGTATCACGCTACGCTTGTTTATATCAAATTGGTTGACAAAATAGGTAAAATAGTAGTATAATAGTTTTTAATAAAGGAAGTAAAGTAACATGGCAACAGGTAAAGTAAAGTGGTTTAATGATGCAAAAGGGTTTGGATTTATTACCCCCGATGCTGGTGGTGAGGAATTGTTTGCACATTTTTCCGCAATTAGCACAAATGGTTTTAAGAGTTTAAAAGAGAATCAAGCGGTAACATTCGATGTAGTGGCAGGCCCTAAAGGCAAGCAAGCATCAAATATTCTTCCGCTGTAAAGTATAGATCTAAGTAAAAAACAAGAATACTTAGACAAAGGGTTTAGTAGTGGCAGGCTTAAAAAGAGTATGCCACAAAACAGAAATTCGTTGAAGGTAGAAGTATAGCGATCAAGACTCGGGTGCAACTCCCGAATGGTCCACCATAAGCATATTGCATAAAACCGGCTCACTCATCCGAGCGCAGGCAACCCAGTATGCTTTTGATGGGCCATAATTAGAATCGATTGGCGCTAAAGGGCTACTGGAGGATCGGCAATGTAGAAGCCGTTAGGACTGGGGAAGCCTGGTCGGAGAAACAAAACTCGTAAATGCAAACGCAAATACAGGCGAAGTAACTGTTTCAGGTAAGAACGTTAAGTTCTCTGCTCGTACAGCACAACGCCAAACTTTAGCAGTTTAATCACTGCTTTGAGCAACTATGCTTCGAAACAGGAAATAGTCGAAAACGGCACTTAATTGTGCCGTTTTTGTTGAATATTGCGGTGTTTTGTGTTATAATTTACTGAGTTACAGGAAATAACACTAAATATTATTCTCCGTAGTACAACTTTTAAAAGGAATCAAAATGAAAAAAGCAATCGTAGCATTAGCATTAGTAGCATTTACTGGTCTTGCATCAGCTGTTGAAGTTGGTGCGTTGTGGGATTGGGGTCACGGCACAAACGGTGGCACACGTCAAGCTGGCGGTGTATCTGTTGGTGACAAATTAGGCTCTTTAGATCCAAGTCTTGCTAAAGTTGGTGTTCAAGCAACTGCTGAACGTTCGACATCAGGTAGCCTTAATGTAAATCGTTATACAGCAAAAGCAAGTTATGATGTTATTACATTTGCTAACATTACAACTAATGTTCACGCTGGTTTAGCATACATCGATCCGCAAAGCACCAGTTCTAAACTTGGTAACGGTACTTCTGCGTTAGTTGGATTTGGTTTTGCTTACCCAGTATACAAACAGGTTAGTTTGACTGCTGACTATGACTACCAAAAAAGCAACGGTGCCACTAAACCATTTAATGGCAACGTAATTACTACAGGTGTTAAGTACGCATTCTAATTTTATAATTAGAATATTCAAAAAAGCCCGCAAGGGCTTTTTTGTTGACTTAAAATTCTATAGTACTTTAATGATACTGTTTAAGATGTAAATAATTGCATCATGCAAGCACTTTGGGATCGACATCCTGAATTACCTTATCGGGCTGTAGTACCTTGGCCCGAAATAGAACGCAACGGTAATTTAGATTGGATAGCCAGTGTTGTAACTATACAGGATTGGCTTGAATCAACCGTAGGACCACATTATAGTCATTGGACTTGGGCCATGTGGACATTACATCAACCTAATTTATGTGGAGTTAGTTTTGCTCGAGATACTGATTCTACGCTATTTTTGTTAAAATGGAATCATTAGTTAAAAATAAAGGTTGACTAATAACCATAAATAAACTATAATACATATTATGAAATACATTAAATTAAATCATTCTTCGATACAACAGCCAACATTAGGCGGGCTAGGCTATTGGGCAGAAGATTGCTTAATGATTAATAGCATTTGTGAACCAAACAAGGGTGTTAGTTAATAATATTGTATTAGTTATATTTTAATTAAAACCCTGAAATTAAAAACTTCAGGGTTTTTCATTTGTAAAAGGAAAGAAAGATGACAATAGATTATAGTAAATTAAACAATCGTATTGTGGAACAAGCTCATCAGGCAGCTAAAAATTATTTTAGTTTATCTGAAGACGAAAAGCAAAAATTGTTTCAGAATAAGATTGAGCGAGCGAAAACAATGCTTGAATTACGCGATAAAGATCCTGTTTATTTTCAAATTGAAGATTAAACAGTATTAAAGTAGTAAAGTGTTATAGGAAACGAGATCCTGCTAGGCACTATAAACATCTGGCAAATGGGCGGCCTATCGGATGAAACTCCTTGTGTGGAGTGAAAAATGTTAGCGTAATAAAGTGTATTGCGTACCCGTTGTTGGTCGCTTACTCGCCAGAGTATTCCCTAAGCATACAATACACTTTATTACACGCATTCTTAAGAGAGCGTTAAATGGGTGCTATTCTCTGCGGGGGTCTGTAAAACCCTTGCCATAATATGCAGAGCGGCTGGCGATTAGGTTCAACTCCTTTAGTGCCCACCATCATATTCAGTAACCTGCAGAACAAGTTCCTTATAGGTTAAAGACGATTTGCCTTTTTTCTTGTTATTGTCAGAATGCGGCATTAGCTCGCAGTTAAGAGGATGAGTAATAAAATATGGATCGTAGTTATTTTTAATTGCTTCTGTAATAGATATTTTATGGTCTCTGCTTAGTCCGTTAGGATTCCATTTGCCGGATTTTCCACCAGGAGCATAAAATCCTACTGCGTTAAGTAAGTTAAGGTCGAACAAATCAGGATAGTCGTAAACATTAAATCGAAAACGATATTCGCTTCGTTTATTGGAATGATATTCTTTATGAGTATTACAGAATTGAAGGCTTGTCCTTGCTAAAAATTTAATGTGGCATACTTTGCAAGAACACTTGCGTAAGGGAGAGAAATCCCCTACAATTTCTACTTGTTCAGTCGGATTTTTTCTACCTCGACAATCTTCGTTGCAGAATCGGCGAGGAGATTTAGATAAAAATACTTTAGAGCATTTTTCGCAAGTATTTTTTGCTAACGGTGAAAAATCACCGCTTATTTCGATACCATACATAGTTGATTGAGTAGATAAGCGTTGTTGTTGACGAGATTCAGCGGAATGTGTGGAATTAGTAGCACTTGATGAACAAGATTTAGAACAATAAGTTAAGTGCCTTGATTCGTAAGGCAATGTAGTATTACAATGAGCGCAAGTTGTTGGAGACAGATAATACTTAGTGATTCGATCATTAAGATTTTTTATGTTTGAATCTTTAGCAATCTTAAATCCAGCCATTGACTTATCGTAGTGTTTCTTAGCATATTCTTTATCGTGTGCTATTAAAAAATGAGTGTGTATGCCTTTGGTAGATTTTACTTCGTGGCATGCAATACAAGAACATAGTGTTTTCATACTATTATTTAGCTGAATAAGCAGGTTCGCAAACTATTTTGCGCACCATATTCGTTGTAAAAATACAACACCTAATTTGGTTGACAATTAATTCAACCGAAGCTATAATAGTTGTATAGTAAGTAATTAAAGTTCATTAACAATTTAGGTAGAATAGGGTACCCTGAGAAGGGTTGCTATATTGAAACGTATTAGTGGGGGCAGATAGTTATGCCTAGGGCGCCCGTATACAAGATACATTAGTGTGTTTCAATATGGTAATAAGGTAAACCTGTGCCACTAGGGTGACTCCAAGCTGTCACTGAAACAGACCGACAAGGAACGAATCAGCGGTGTTGGAGGCCATGAACGGAGGGCAGTTGAGAAAGTAATCCTTACAGCGGCAAACTGTCTAAGGAGCATGGCTCAACAAAAAGCTCGACTGCGGTGGTAGTTGCAGGTTCGTAATGAGTAGTTCCATTAGAGGTTTGCCCCTCGCAAGTAACTACAGCCTTACACCCCACCATTATTGTTAAGATTGTGAGCGAAAGAGTAAGCAATCCTAACTGTCAAGGAAGATAACCACCTTGTGCAACTTACTCCACGAGAGAACGCCGTATGCTGAGACGGCATAACGACCACAAGGGAACAACTGCCGCATGGTACCCAATCCATCCACGAGTTCTTAAACATACGACAGTAATCTTAACAATAATGGTAAGGTGGCAGAGAGGCCCAATGCAAGGGACTGCAAATCCCTAAAATCGTGAGTTCGAATCTCACCCTTACCTCCAAACAATCGCGGGATGGAATATCGGTAGTTCGCTGGTCTCATAAGCCAGTCAGCCAGGTTCGACTCCTGGTCCCGCAACCAAATACGGATTACTAGCTCAATCGGGAGAGCACTGCACTGTCACTGCAGAGGTAAGGAGATCGAAACTCCTGTAGTCCGCCAAGTTTTAGGTTGACAATAAATTCAACCAGTGTTATACTAAGGATAGTTAAAACAATGTAAAATAGAGGTTCGATACTAAATAATAGTATGAAAACGTGTCCTAAATGTAATACAACACATAGTAAAGCAGGTATGTATTGTTCAAGAACTTGTGCAAACAGTAGATCCTGGTCCGAGGCTGATAAAGCAGTTAAATCTACCGCGGCGTTTAAAAGCGATAAAGTTATTAAAGCTACGACTATTGTTAAATCTTGCAAGTGCGGTGATACCTTCGAGACAAAACCATATCTTAGTAAAACATACTGTTCGCGTAAATGTTCGTCTAAGTATCAGCGCAAGGCACCAGGCGGATATAGAGAAGGATCCGGTCGCAGTAAATCGGGTTACTACCGGGGAATATATTGCGGCTCTACTTACGAATTATGCTGGGTCATTTATAGCATCGAACACGATATTAAATTTACTCGATTCGATGGTGTCCTTGAACATAATAGTGTAAAATATTATCCCGATTTCTTGTTAGCAGACAATAAAACTATCATCGAGACTAAAGGATACGAGAAGCAAGATTCAGTAGATCGTAAGACTAAAGTAGCAGAGCACTTCGGATACAATGTAAAAGTATTGCGAAGAGATGATTTACAGTATGCGTTCGATTATGTAACGCAACAATATAACACTAGTGAATATTATACACTATTCGACGGATATAAACCTAAATATGAATATGTATGTAATCACTGTAATAACAGATTTAGTAAAAATAAAAAATTAAAAACCGATGTAGTCTTCTGCTCGCGCACTTGTGCTGGTAAAGGACACAAAGGTAGAGTTATGTCCTCATAGTTTATGTTGGTTAGAACCCCGGCCTTTCACGTCGGTAAGCCCGGATCGTCACCGGGTGAGGACGCCAAGTATTGCCCTTATAGCTCAGTTGGTAGAGTACCTGTTTTGTAATCAGGATGTCCCGTGTTCGAATCATGGTGAGGGCACCAAAACAATCTGTGTGTAATGTCAACCTGGTAGACGGCCTTGTTTGGAACGAGGAGGCTGGAGGTTCAAATCCTCCCACGCAGACCACAATCTATTCCGCAGAATCCGAGCTAGGCGCACGGACTTGACTGTTAATCAATGACTAGCTGGGTTCGAGCCCACGCTGTGGAGCCAGTAATAAAGGAAGGTAATGCAGTGGGGATGGTCCCGCGACTGGCCTTGAAAACCAGGTTCTGCCAAAAGCGGATGGAGTTCGACTCTTCTGCCTTCCGCCAAACTAAGGAAGATGTGTTGCAAGGTGCGACCGAGGTTTGCTAAACCTCCGTTCAGAAATGGGCTGATAGGTTCGATTCCTATATCTTCCGCCAGTAGTGCGGGTATGATGAAAAGGTATCCTGAATCCTTGCCAAGGATTATTTGAGAGTTCGATTCTCTCTACCCGCTCCAAACAATGGGTCTTTAGCTCAATGGATTAGAGTTCTGGTCTTCGAAACCAGCGGTTGGGAGTTCGAGTCTCTCAAGACCCACCAGAATTGACAACAAAATACTTTTATAGTATAATAGCATATTAACCATAAAGAAAGGAGCCGAATATGCCAGCAGTATTTTTAGTATCAGACACACACTTTGGTCATGCCGGTGTATGTCGCTTCACACGCGGAGATGGTGTTACAAAACTTCGCCCGTGGACAGATCCGGCGGAAATGGACGAAGCAATGGTCAAGGCTTGGAACGAAAGAGTACGACCTAACGACAAAGTTTACCACTTAGGTGATGTTGTTATGAATCGAAAAGCATTGCCTATTATGGATAGACTTAACGGAGACAAGGTTCTTATTCGTGGTAATCACGACATTTTTAAAGATGAGGACTACCGGAAATACTTCCGTGAACTTCGTGCATATCATGTGATGAATGGAATGATTCTTAGCCATATTCCTATTCATGAAGAATCGCTAGGTAGATTTGGTTGCTCAATCCACGGCCACCTCCACGCCAATCGTGTAATGAAGCCACGCGGAGTTGATGCCAAGACCGGCAAAATTCTATATAGCGACGAGATTGATCCACGATATTTCAATGTGTCCGTTGAACAACTACCCGACTTTGCTCCAATCTTATTTGAAGATGTATTAAAGAGGATTAAAGAGCAGGGAGGGGGAGTCGGATTTAAGAATGGGAATGGACCTGCAATGTAGTTCTGCCTCGGGTCCAGTCCGGACCTGGGCAGTCTTCGGACATTTTAGTTGTAATTCCGTTGGACCAGCATAGGTAGTAGGTAAATGGTGTATTGTTCATACTATTATTCAGCATTATCCACGGACATTTATACTTTTGTTGTGAAAATACAACACCGTTTAGGTTGACCGATAATCCCCAAAATGCTATAATATTACATACAGTTAGAATTTAGGAGCAGAAAATGACACAAGACACGCTAAAACACTTGTTGGCACAGAGTGGAATCACTCTAAAGATTGACGGCACCTACTCAGGTGACTTGGCCGCATTTGGTCGCCTGCTGGATCTACACACAGATTGGTTGGATCAACTTGTGCTTGACGATCAAGCAAACTGGGCTCTTGGATACGGGATGAACTGATGAACTTGGCATTAGACTACGATGACACTTACACCAGAGATCCAATCTTTTGGGATTTGATGATCGATCTGGCGCAGAGTCGCGGACATAAGGTGTATTGCGTCACTGCCAGAAGTGATAGCCATTCAGACGAAGTATATGATGCTTTAGGCAGATCGCTCGGTAATGATGCTATCTTGTTCACATCCGGAGTCGCAAAAAGATCGTATGCTTACAGTCAAGGTATCAATATTGATGTTTGGATTGATGACAATCCTAATATGATTACTACAGGTATTAAAGTAGACGACGCTCACACAGGACTATGGTAATAAAGGAAGAAAATGAACACTAAACTTATTCAACAGCTGGCCCAACAGGCCGAGGAATATGCTGATACTATGTGCTCGGAACGGACTTTAGTTCTTGACCCTGCTGGATGGAATTCTGTATTCCAGGAACGGTTTGTAGAGTTGGTATTGCAGGAAGCCAAATCGGTATCTGATTACGACAGCGTTCGTAGAATTGATGATATTTTTGGAGTTGAACAATGAATGCCGTTTATCCAACCACCACAATCGAATCGCAGGGCTTACAATATGCTTCCATAATTGACATGGGCGATCGGGTGAGAATACAACTGTATCCCAACCAAGTGGATCGGACACGGTTTATCAATATTGACAAACGAGTCATATCTGAATTGATTAAAGCATTAGAAAAGGTAGAACAATGGTAATGAACGCAAATGAATTAGCTGATGAATTGGATTGGCATTGGGATAATGATTGCCGTAGTCCGGCTATCAGTAAATCGGCAGATATGCTACGCCAGCAACAATCTGAAATCACGGACCTACGACAACAAGTGGCATTCTTGGAAGACTATCGGGCAGTCTGGGCTCCGGTGATCCGCCAACATCAAGGATTAGACAAATGAACGCAAATGAACTTACTGCTTTAATTTCAGAATGTTTGAGAGAAACAGACGACCACGAGTTTTTCTTAAAACTTGAATCTGTGCTACGCCAGCAACAAGCGGAAATAGATGCGTTACGAAAAGAACTAGATACAGCAAACAAAGCCTATATGTGGATGGATGAAACATACAAAGGAAATTTAGCTGAAATAGAAGCGTTGAAAGCAAAAATTCAAGAATTAGAACCAAAGAAAACAGCTTTAGAAAAGAAGATGGAACTCCATATAAGAAAGGCACAAGAGAAATGAACGTACAGATAAGAATCAACCGGGACACAGATGCTGTTGAAATCTTCACAGGTGACAAATGGGTTGCCACTTATGTTCAAGAAGACATTGACAAATTACAAGCTGAAAATGACTCACTGAAAGCTGATGCTGAAAGACTGGATTGGATATGGCAACAGGCCCAGGTCAGTTGTTTTAAATTGGAAAAAGTTAGACTTTTCACAGTGGCCACGCAACATGTGACCAATGTGTATGGAATAAGACCTATGATTGATCAAGCGATTGAAATAGCAATGCTAAGAAAGGCACAAGAGAAATGAACGAACCAGTAGGAATAGTTAAAAAAATAACTATAGGTGGAATAGATAATTTTCCTATAGAACAATTTGTAAGATTAAAAGAAGGTACTTTACTCTATACCCATCCGGTAAAAGAACAGCTAACAAACACAGAAATAGCAGATGCCCTGTATGTGGCAGACATAACCTTAGACAATCTTAGCGATGGCGATATTCCAATTGAAAGAATTAACGCATTTGCTAGAGCAGTGATAAGAAAGGCACAAGAAAAATAATGAACGAACGGATTAAACAACTTGCCAAACAGGCTCACTTTTATCAACCAGACGATAACTTTTTTACTGCGGCACAGGAAGAGTTCGCCCGGTTGATTGTGAAAGAATGTGGTGCTGTAGCGTTGAATATTGGATGCGGTGATATTGAAGATGAGCTACTAAAACATTTTGGAGTTGAACGATGAACGAAAATATTAGACAACTTGTAGAGAAGGCTCCTTATACTACTATTAGCACAGAGGGTAGATTGTTTAGCCAACAGGACTTGGCGGTGTTTGCCGAAGCATTGGTTAGGGAGTGTGCTGAAGTAGTAAGCAATCAATATAGTGAAGATTGGGGTAAATGGTCGAATAGAATGATTCTAGAACATTTTGGAGTTGAATCGTGATCTATATCAGACAGGAAGGAACCGCAACTCGCCAGGGCCTGAACCTGTATCCCTGGCGGGATCGTCACAGTAGGGGCGGTGTGTTGCGAGTGGGTAACTGGATCGTTCGCCTACGCTGGAGTCTAACAGCACACCGTTTTTTTGGTGGTTTTGAGCGGATTGCCCCGGTTCAAGAACAGGCAATCGTGGCTCAGCTTCGGGACGATGACAAATGATAGAATTTGCCCGATATTTTAGCCTGAGATTATGGGATAGCCCCTGTGGCGAATATGTCCGCGGAATGGTAATGCTACCGTTGCTTTTGATAGGCTGGGTGCTATGCGTTGTTATTATGCCTGTTGCTTGGGTAGCCTCAGTCTATGATGATTGGAAGGATTTGGACTAAATACTTGTATGAAAACCTTCCGTGAATTGATCAACCTTATAGAATCCGCCCAGACACCAGTAGCGGAAGATCTCATTGACCACAATGCTCCGGAACCACTGGCCAAACACTTTGCTGAGTTGTATTATAACGGGTTGAGTTCTGCCGACGAAGCTAAAATGGCCGCTCGTATCTATCAACAAGTAGTTGATGGCGAAATGTCCATCGAACAACTTAAACAACATATTGCCAAGTTAGAAAAAGAACAAGGTGTGGCGGAAGGCGAAGATGACGATGTTGAACATTTGGCCAATACCTTTGCTGACCTATACTGGAGTGGCAAGATTGGTATGACCAGTGCTACAGAAAAAGTCAAGATGGCTCACAAAATCATCCAAGCAGTTGAAGATGGTAGACTATCCATTGAAGAACTCAAACAGGATATTAGAGATTTAGACAAGCCGGGTGTGGCGGAAGCAACTCCTCGTCACTTTGGTCCCAAAGGTGCTGGCACAGAATTAGCTAGGCAAATTCGTGCAAACGGTGAGTTAGATCGTAACAAA